>Ga0116229_10001130_pt1 | contig 40550 bp, 33 predicted proteins | sample S1TSphgellanicum_3_FD_87313 | JGI IMG/M metagenome (GOLD analysis project Ga0116229, IMG submission 87313) | Host-associated microbial communities from peat moss isolated from Minnesota, USA - S1T2_Fc - Sphagnum magellanicum MG | ecosystem: Host-associated > Plants > Peat moss > Unclassified...
CGGCAAGCAGAAAAAATTGCGGATGCCTTGATACATCGTGAAACTGGCTCGCTGCACATAGTCGTTGGCAACAAGCCAGGCGTGAAATTCGTCTTCCTGCGCGGCCTCGATCTCGACGAACAGGGCCGGGCGATCCCGCCCGCGCAGCAGCCCCGCCGCCCCTCGAAGCACCTCCAGCGCCATACCCTCGACGTCGATCCTTATCAGTGCGAAGTCGTCATCGAGCATCGCATCGAGACGTCGCAACTTCACAGCGCCGTCTGCGACGGGGCGCAGACGCATGCCGCCGCGGTTATGCGTCTGCCGATCCTGTGCCGCTAGGCTTAACAAAGCGTTCCCATCCGCTGCGGCACCCCCGATGCCAAGCAGGCTGGTATTCACACGGGTGCAACCGTTGCGTACAAGATCAAGATTCAGTTCGTCCAACACATCGGGATTTGGCTCGATCAATGTTACATGGGCGCCGCACACATTGTGGAAAAATATGGCATGGTTACCCAAATTGGCGCCGACGTCCAACACGCGAGCGCCATTGAGAGGAAATGCCGCATGAATGAACGCCAATTCCGCGTGTTCGTAAAACGTGCCGTGCGCGATCATGTCCCGCTGCACACTGTCGGCTGGACCAAATCGGCAGAACGCGAAGTCCTGGCCATGCGCGGGCACATGAACCCATTCATCTGGATCGTTCATGGCGCCAGCACGGCGGCGGCCGTTTGCTGCATCGTCTCAACCAGCGACGAGATCCCCGCTCGTACCGTGCCCCGGTAGTCTCGCGCGCTCAGTCGTGAAGCCTCGCCGAGCGCGCCAAGCATTGCGTCATCGAAGCATGTTGACGTCAGACAGGTGGCCATGGCTTCGGGATTTGCCAATGTGTGGAACGGATGCCCCGCGGGTAAACCGACCATGGCAGATTTGGTTGCGAGGAGCGGCAAGCCCTGAAAAATCGCCTCCACCGACTTGATTTTGAGGCCCGTGCCAAAGCTCATCGGGTTCACAACAACGTCGACCGCATCGTAGAATTGGTCGAGCGTATCGACGCGGCCAAGTCTCTCAAACAAACCAGGTTGCTCACTCAAGCTATCGCAAATCGAACCGGCCACGACAAATCGGAGACCGGGCACGCCGGCGGCGGGAAGGTGCATGGCAAGTTCAGCCAACGATCGGCGGTTCAGCGGATTACCGCTGGCGAGATAGCCAATGCGAACGGTTCCGTTATGACGACGCAACGGGCGCTGGCGCCGGCCGGGCGCGTGGCCAATCACCCGCACATCGTGATGACCCGCCGCGCGGAACAACGCCGCCTCCTCATCCTGTATCGCCAGCACAACGTCTGCCCGGGACAGCCCATGCGCCTCCTCGGCCGCGGTGGTGAAGAACCATTCCGGCGTGAGACCAGCATCCCGGAACCGTTGGTCGCGCCCGCCGAAGACGTCGTGCGTATCGAGAATCTTGAGCACCGAGGATGGAAACGCGGTCAGTATTTTGGAAAACCAGACGTAATTCGTCAGGACAGCGTGAAAATGCCAGCGGCGATACAAGTCGGCGGCCGTGCGCGTCACGGCGGGGTCATACCAATCATCAATGCGGTAGCTGCCCTCGCCGGTTGGGCGCATGTCCGCGGGTGCATACGGGACCGGATGGAAATAGTCCCAGTCCGCTTCCATCGCAGCGCGCTGGATGGGTGTCAGGCCTTCCATCTGTGCGTAAAGAAAATGCACGATAACGCCCGCCTCGCGCAGCGCCTGACCCAGTACGTGAATGCGCGCACTGTTACCCTGGTCCTGAGGGTGCGAAGGAATTGGCGAAACGATGAGAAGCCTCAGCGCCATGTCGTGCGAACTCGCATCGTATTAGATCCCTCAATAGCGACCACGGGCGAGGTGAGCGAGCGGGCTGCCGCGAAAGGTTGAAAACGCCGTGTCATAGCGGGCTCAAACTTGCGGCACCCAGGCTGATACCCAGGCGGCGCGTATCGTTCCGCGACGCGGGCTGTGGCCGGGGCGTGGTGAGGTCCACGCGCAATGCCGCTCCGCTCCAAAAGGGTGGCGCGGCCACCGGCGCGAAACTGATGAAATCGGCCCCCCGCCGATCCGTCGCAAGGAATTCGCCCGCAACGAGCGCCCGCAGAGCACCGGCAGGCTGGGCAATTCCCCAGTTTACGATATCAAGGCGAAGCCGCCATGGGCCCGATCCCGCAATCGGCAGCAAGAATGCAGCGTGCGGCCCAGGGCCGGTCCAGCGCCAGCAATTACCGTTGTCATCTTGTTCCGTCTTGTACATGCCGGCTGTCGGCAGCGCACCATCGAAACGGACGCGCGAGCCGTCCGCTGCCGCCGAGTCGTGCTTTACCAGGCCGATTCCACTATTCCAGGCAATGCGGGCCGCGCCCACATCCTCGGGCGCCATCAATTCGGCCAAGCCGGCGGGCAACGGTTGCAATTCCGGCCATTCCACTGGCAAACCGACCCCAGCCGCGTGGCCCGCAGCCGCTATGGCGGCGCAACGGTCGGCCGAAGTCGCGCACGGCATCAGCAAGCCATCATGCCACGCGTAGCCGTAAGCGTTGCAGACCAGTACACAGGCTTCCCAAATTGCCGGGCGGAGGGAAGCAGCCACATCGCTGAAATCGATCATCAGCATAGGTCGGTACCGCGCAAGCACCCGAACGGCGCCCTCGAGAATTCCCGCCGGCCCAAGCCCGGCACCGAGCACCAGCAGGGCGGGCGCATGGCTGTCGGCATACAGGCTGTCCAGCCTTTGGATACGTGGCCTGGTTATCGGTCGAGGCGCCGGCCACGGTAACGGCACGCCGGCCAACGCCTCCCGATCATGCACGCCAAGAATCGTACGCAGATCCTCTGGTTCGTCCCGCCGCGGACGTTCGGTCACGGTGGCCGCTGCGCCATGCAGAAACAAACGCCGTGTGCCCACTTTCGTCCTGAGCGTCGCGGCAAGACAGCCACCCTCCGGGAGTGCTGCAACCACGTCGCCGTTGTGGGCCAGGCGATCCAGCAGCGCGCCGCAGCTCTCGACGGCAGTTGGGCGGCCACCCCAGGCCAAACCTGCCATAGCCCGCAGCGCCACCGCCACGCTCACGCCGCCACCGGCAAGCGCAAGTCTGCATCGCGCGGCAGGTCGAATTCAGTTGATTTCATCGCCGACCAACAAGCGCTGTTGTCCAGGTCGCCGTCATCCTCGTCCTGAGGGTTGAGGCTTGGAACCGTATCGCAACAGCTTGTCGAAAGCTGGAAACCATGCGACACGAGGTCCGCCCCGACCCGCTGCACCATTTCAGCATCTTTGGCCTGCGCACTACATTCAAGATCGAAACCAATCAGCACGAGCCGGCCGCCGAATGCCAGAGCCGCGTTCACGTTCCGCAACACGGCCGACGAACATTGACTAAATAGAATAAAAAGATCGATGCTCCGAGCAGGTATACTTGCCACACTGCCCGCATTGACAAAGGCAATATCGGCATGACCCAATAGCTGCAGCAAAGTCTTGTCGCGTGGCTCGCCGCCAACCGCCGCGACACGGCATTCGCCCACCGCGCGCGGCACAATGCCCGCGAGGAACCACCGCGGTAACGCGCCGTCCGATCCGAGGGAATTTCGTCCCGCTGCGCGTTCCAGGTGGACGGCGGAAGGCGCCGCCGTCTGCCAATCCACCATGCTCGCCCAGCGCGGCGGCGGCGTTCGGCGCGCCGCGTCGATCGCATGGCCATACGCCGCCGCGGATTTATCGAGACTGTGGACCGCAGCTATATAAGCCGCCGCGGCTAGTCCGATCCGCTTTCGGGCGGGTTTATCAGCCGACAATTGAACCAGCGTGTCAGCCAGCCGGGCTTGGAACGCGTTATCCCAAGCCAGCTTTACCGCCGCGCCATCCGGTATTTCGGCAAACGGCCCACGATCCACAACCACAACGCATGCGCCGCAGCCAAGCGCACGTATCATGGTGCCGGACGTTTCGCCTCCGATCGGGTGGCGCAAATTGATCACCACGTCGGCGGCGCGCGCCAAGGCGAAGAATGCCGCCTCAGGCACGTAACCCAGCAGCAGCACGTGCGCGCGCAGCCCCAGCTCGTCGACCAGGGCCTCGATATCCAGTTCATCGGGCCGCAGCTCGCCGGCAATCACATAGCGGAACGGCGGCAAATCCCTTCGTCGTGCGGCCAACGCCCGCAAAGCAGTGTCAACCTGTTTGGCGCGAGTAACAAAACCGAGAGACAGGAACATCAATTCCCGTGCCTCTATGCCCAGCAAGAGCCGCTGCTCGGCAGGCCCCGGCCCACTATCGGACACGGGTGCACAGAAATGATGCGGCACTATGCTCACGTTCGCCGCCGGCGCGCGTGCCAGAACCTTCGAGGCCGCGAACATCGAGTGCACGACCACACCACGCGCCGCACCGAGCATGCCTCCCGTCATCGGCATGATCTGAAACATGGCTGCGTCCCGGAGTCCGAATTCGGAAAATTGCGCGCCCAGAATTTCTCCCGCGGCGCCATACTCCGCTGCCAGGGCAGATTCGTAGCCAACCTTGTCACCCCGCCCTAACGTTGTGCGATCAAGAAGGTAATGCAACGATGCATCATGCAGCACGAGCAGGCCTGGCACGCGCGACAAGTGCGGCAGCATATATATGTGGTCGGGATTGTTCCCGACCTGATAGACATGCAGCAAACGCCAGAGATCCCGGGACATGTACTCTGATTCCGTTATGATCGGCACGCCAGCGGGCGCCAAGGCCGTATCCGTGCCATCCTCCACAACAACGGTGCACGACATGGTGCGGCTTAAATGCCCGAGCAATTCGAAGCAATAATCGCCGATGCCGTTCGCGCGCGGAGGCATCGGTGAAAACATGACAAGACCCTTGTCCGCTCCGCCGGCGTCCGTCATGGAACAAGTCTCGCAGTGTTATCGCCCGGCGTCTGTCGCCGGTATAGCGCGCGCAAGGCTTCCATCTCGCGTGTCACCATTTCGCGTTGAATGTCGCCAAACGCGGCAATCCGCTCCGACAATGTTCGCACCAATCCGCCCTGCAGGCGTCCATCCGGCGCTACACATCGTTCGACGCGTTCGGCGAGGTCTGAGAGTTGCGCTCGCAAATTGGTCAGTTCATCCGTGAGGGCACTGATATGAAGTTGGCCGATCGAAAGCGGGCTTCCTTGCAGTTCAATGCCATGCCCGGCGACCCGCACATGGAGGCTGTGCGTCCTGCCGTCCAGCAGGGTCACAGGCAACTCGAGCGCAAAGCCACATGCGCCGTCCCGCTTGCCAGCGTCTTGCAAATCCTGGCGATAATGATCTGCGAGCGACCGCGACAGGAAACGTCCGCCGTCATAGAGTTCCACGCTCACGACGTGAGAAGCGGCAGCGCTGTTCCAGGCCCAGCCGGTAAGCTGCCCGATATTGAAACCATCTAGCACGCCTTCTATGCACGCATCGGGCCCGGGGCCGATATGCACATCGAGCTGCTCTGGCCCGCTAATCTGCAACGATTCGCCCAGTACCTCGCCTGCCTCGGTGCGCAAGGCAATTTGCATCGGGTAGGGCCCCGGAGGAGCGAAAGCAGGGCGGAATGCGAAACCAGGCACGCCGGACCCGACGCGTTTGCGCACCAATTGCAGGCCGAAATCATCGGCGCGCACGCGTCCCAACACTGCCTCACCGGCAAGCAGAACCACGTCCACCACCTGCTCCGGGCTGGACGGAATCCAAGCCCAGCCTATGATGCCAGCCGGCGATGCTGCCAGCAGACCGCCGGCCGCGCGGGGCGCCGCCGGCGCAAGCATGGCGGAGGACGCAGCGATCGTCGCCGGCGCCCCCAGGACGGGGCCGGCTGCACGTGTCTGGGAACGGGAAGCGCGCGTTGCCATCAAATTAGCTCCAGAACGGAACGAGGTCATCACCGAACGCGGTCGTGTAGAGTTCATTGTCGATGACCTCCGCCACCACCTCGCGCCAGTCTCTCTCCAGCAACTGCAGGGACAGGAGCTTGACGCGGCGCGCGTCGGGCCTGCGGTCACCAAACATGTTAATCATCAGGCGGCGCGCCAGCTCATTGCTGGTCTGGTTCATCACGTGCTTTTCGCGAAATTCTTCCGACACACAGATTGCTCGGACAAGCGCGCGGACAGTCGTCGTTGCATCTGTGATGCAGGCCACCGCATGATCGTAGCCGTCCCTATCGCTCTCGCGCTGAAGCAAATTTCCATAAAGCTGGCCAGCTGTCTTACATGCGAATTCATAATTGCGCTCCATTCTTCCTTCCATCCTCCTACACAATGATCGCACCGGACCAACGCCAAATGTTATCGCCCAAAATTATTGCTCAAACATTTATCTCGCGACATGGTTCTTCCGCTTATTGTTACATTCCGGCCAAAAATGAGTGGTTGGGACGAATGAAAGCATGGGAGGGCGGCGCGTGGCGCGAATGCCAAGCGGTCGCCAGGCGCGTGGAATGACCGCGTTGTTCCACTTTGATAATGCGGCTTTCTCCGTGCCGAGCGCCACGCTTGACGCGTTCTTGCAATCCCATGACTTGCCGCCCGGATTTGACACCTGGAAGGCGCGCACATTGCTGGCTCTTGCCAGCCTGGTGGCACGCCCAGGGCAACCGTTTACGATTAGCATCATCGGCGACCAGCACGGTATGTTAGCACGTTGGCTAGGAGCGTTCACCGCCACCGGTTCCGCGGCGATGTCACCTGAACAAGAACCCGTGGAGGCGCTAAGTCTCGCGGTATTGGCGCTGCCCCCGGCCCAGGCGGACTGCGCGCTGGTCCAGGATATTTTGGCCGCCTGCGCGGCAGGCACGGGTCCCGATGCGGTGTTTTTCGCCAATGCGACCGGCGTCCGAGATACGGACATCATCCATAGCTTTGCCGACGCTCATCGCGCGCTTGCAGCAGCCGGATATCTGCACCTGCACGACGGCTATTTCAGCGCCTGGTTGCGCGCCCGCGCGCCTCACCTGCGCGCGCACGCCGTGGCCGAGGCGCGCACGATCGCTCCCGCGCTGCAAGCGCGCATGCTGTTCATCATCGGACACGCCCGCAGCGGCACGTCGGCACTGTTCGAATTGGCGAACTACCATCCCGAGTTGTTGCTGCTTTTCGAGAGCAACTCTTGCCTGCCGCGCATGCGGCGCCATTTCGCGGAAAATTTTTCCGCCCGCATGGCGACAACCCGTTCTCTGCGGAAAGGCTTCTTCTGTGCATCGCCGGGCGCCGGCGCGGACCACCCGTTCACCGTGTTTCCAGCGCTCCTGAAGCACTACCGCATGGTGGGCGAGAAAATTGCCTTGTCGCCGCGGGAGGACCGTTTCCAGCGCTGTCCGGTGCCAACCTGCTTTCGCTACTATGCGCAAAACTTTCCATTCGCGAAATACATTTTCCTCACCCGAACACCATTCGAAGCGACAGAAGCGCTACGGCGCATTCAGCCACGCGGCGATGTGGCGGAAATATTACGCCTCTACACCGCCTACATGGCAGAGATGCTCGAATTTCAAAGCATCTTTCCGAGCAGCCGCGTGCTTTTCATGGAAGATTTCGACTTCCTCAATAGTGCGGCATTGAACCGTTTGGTGGGCTTCGAGTTGCTGTGCGACAATGTGACCTTGTCCTCCGAACGTCGCACCACCCGGCTAACCATGCCAGGCCCCCATTGGGAGGATTTGACGTATGAACTGCATAGCGTGCACGACCTGTACCGGCGGACACGCGCCATGTTCAGCACGAACGGCTATGAATTCCGCCGGGATGCCACCCTGCTTGAATTCGAGGCGGTGGTGGCGGCTTGGAAGGCGGCCGCCTCCACCGTGGCCGAACGGGCTTTCGTTCCGACTTAATTTAGGCACAGCATCAATAGGTTGAGTAAGAAAGTTCTTTTCCTCCGCTTCAGAAAAGAACATCCTTCCTTCGCAAATCAAGCCCGGAGAATATCGCTTCCAGTCGCGCCGCCACTCTTGTCCCGGCGACCGCCGGATTATACCGGGCAGAGAGCCGCAACAGCCGGTCTGCGTTTGGCCCCGGCGCCGCGCGAACCCGCCGCATGCCATTGACCATGGATGCCATGTCCGGCTCCGCCCACGTCATGCCCTCGGCAAACGGGTATTCGCCTTGGCAGACCGCGCGTGGTGACCAAGCCAGGCGCTCGTCGGGCTCGAGAAAATCCATGCAGCCTGAGACACCTGTTGCCAGAACCTGCACGCCAAGGAGAATGGCTTCAGCGATATTGCGGCCGAACCCTTCAGCGCGATGGGGCGAAATAAAGCAATCCGCCTGGCTGATCCGCCGCTGGTAATCGGCACGGCTCAACGTTCCTTGCTCCACTGTGCAGCGTGCGTCGGCGGCCGCCGTTTCGATCAAGGCGGCGAACTCGGGCCGCCCATGCAAAGACCCATTTACCCGCAGCACCAGGCGCACCGATTGATCCTCGTGCGCAAATGCACATTGAAATGCGCGGACGGCCGCACCGGGATTCTTGCGGGCCGCGAGTGAATTCGGATCGAAGGCGCACAAGAAGACGTAGGGCGAAGAATCGGCCTCCGTGCGGCGCATCCTCGGGCCCAAGCCGGGTTCCAGCGCCACCGCCGGAGGCATGAGGTATACGCCGGGCGGGTGATCGGCCTGGTAGGCCTCGAAGGTGAACCGGCTGGCCGCCCACACTTCGTCGACGAGATTGTAAGCGTCGCGCCAAAACGCGGGGAAACGCTGCAACTCCCACGGCCAATAGCCAATTCTATAGCGGCCGCGACGACGCTGCGACGTCCCTGCAAGGCGCCCTTCCAAACCACAGCGCGCGGTATCGAAGGCTGTCTGGCACAATATATCGACCGCATAAGGCCATGCGGATGTGATACGATGAGATAACGAATCGTCCGCCTGCCGAGCCGAGCATCCGCGCTGCAGATCATGCACGGCATAAGCGATACCGGCGGCATCCAACGCCTGCGCGAGCATTCGGATATCCTCGCCAATGCCGAATTCTCCCCGCGGGTAGCCCACCAGGTTCACGCCGGTGGCCTTGGTTGCAATCGACCGCGTCCGTGACAGGCGGGGCGGCCGCGCCGGCGCCGGCGGCATCCCATTTGCGTCATACCAGGCCGCCAGGCCGCGCCTGCCGAGGTGTGTCGCCGGGTCGAATTGCTCCTGCAAATTGGCCTGATCGCCATGCAACCGAACAGCCATGCGGGCAACGCGTGTGCCTTCCTCGGTCCAAGGCAACCGCAGGCTGGGCGCATCCGTATGGCATGAGAACGAGTCCGCGAGTGCCGGAGCAAGCGTCAATTCCGCGGCGCCATGCACGCGGTACCAGGTCAACAGCTCGAACAGGCTTTCCAGATCGTGCAGTGGATAGGTGGAGCGTAGATCATCGCGACGTCGATACAAGCCACGCAACAGGCGGGGTAGCCTGAAACCGGGCCGAATCTGTACCGGCTCCATTGCGACTTGCATGACATCCGTATCGGCAAGAGAATCTCCCATGAAGGCGCCAGGAAATTCGCCGGGGCCGTCCAGCAGCCACCATGCTACAAACTCGCGCTGTGCCGCCTTATTGCCAATTGACGCGCCCTGCCGAACATCAGGCCTCAACAGCCAGGCGAACCACATGGCGTCGGTCATGAACGCAGCACGGCCAGTCGTGGTGCTCCGGTTTTGTTTTGACTTCGGCTCAGACTTCGAAGGCATTACGTCAGGCTGGCGGGTCTGCAAAGCCTTCATCACATACGTACGGCCAGGCGCTTGATGCAGGCGGCGACAGGCCCTCCCGTCTCATTCGTCAGCCGCACCTCCAGCGCCTCGTCCTCCGGACCCACCGCAAAACCAAGCGTCATACGAAACGATCCGCGCAATTCCATGTCCGCGAGGCGTCGCAATCCCCGATTACTGGCGATATCGAGGTGTAGCCGATCCATTCCACCAAGCCAGATGTCGGTGTCCAGCCAATAACGGCCGGGCGGCAGAGTGGCGCGTGGGCCGCATAATGCTAATCCCGGCGGCAACGTTTGCGTTGCGTCGCCGCCTTCAACGCCGGTGTATATCATGCCGGCTCCCAGCAGCAGGCCCAGCTCCTGGTCGTGCACTGCCAGGAGCCACGTGACATCGCTGCGCGAAGACGTCAGGCCGGCACGCCAGTCCGAGCGAGATTCAGCATGCAAATATGTGCTTGCGACGCCGCCCGCTGCCGGCTCAACACGCACCTCGCCCGGTATGTCGCCGTCCGAAGCCGGCTGCCAACGACCACCGCGTCCCGCGACGCGGTCGAAAGCCTGCTCGATCATGCCATACCGCTCGGCATCCGCGGCACCGAGAATTGCCGCGCGCAAGTTCATCGCCTGCGCGGCGGTAAAATGCCCTGGCGCGTCGCACGGCTGCCCGATGTGCGCGCGGGCTGAAGGTACCGCCGCCGCAATCGCTGCGATGGTCTGCTGCAAATCCAGCCCCAACGCCGGTAACCGCGAGGTATAATAGGCAACCAAGGCGGCCACCGACGACGCCGTCTCCAACGGCAATGCGGCCTCGAGAACCGTGCGGGCGAGCAACGCTGGCGAGGCCTCCAGGAAATCAGCGGCATTGAACGCGACAGGGTTCGCGGTCATGCCGCCACGTCCTGCGTGGTTTCGCGTCGCATGACATCCGCCAGTTGTGCCGCGACGCGTCGCCAGGCGTGCTGATGCGCGTACGCCGCGAGACCAGGCAAAGTCGCGCGCAGTGCCGCCCGGTCCTGTGCCAATGCCAACAGCTTGCCAGCAATGGCATACGCGTCCTTGCCGTCGGCAACATGGCAGAATTCAAACAGGTCCGAAAATATTGAAGATGGCGTGCAGAGCAGCGGCACGCCAAGACCGGCCACCGCCCGCGCCGCGCCGCTGGCCGATTCAGCACTGTCCTGATAAGCAAAAACCAGCACGTCGCAGCCCGCCAGACGACGCTCCACCTCGGCCATGGGCAGCAGCCTCGTATCGATATCCACAACGTCCTCCAGGCCGAGTTGCCGCCGCAAGGAGAAGATCCGCACGGCGGCATCTGCCGTAACCGGATCGTCGGTCAACGCGTGCAGCAGGCTTGCGCGCAGGCCCGGCACCCGTCGGCGTACCAGGTGCAAGGCCAGCAAATGTTCGGCTACGCCCTTGTAGGGATGCAGAAATCCAAATGCGCCGACGTGGAACGAATTTTCGCTGCCAGGGGATCGTGCGCGCCCGATCCGACCACGCGGCTTGGTTTGCGCGACACCATGCGGGACCATGCAGGCCCGCACGCCGGGAAGCTGCGCGTTGAACGCAACAACATCGTCGCGCGTGTGTAACAGAACCGCGGTGCACAGCCGCAGCATGGGCCGCAACGCGGCAAGGGCGCCCACGCTGCCTCGCACGCTATGCAGGCGCACGAATACGGCGATGCCGCAAGCGTGCGCGTATTCAATCAAGCGGCCGAGACGCTCCCATGCCAACACCCCGGGGTGATGCTCAACCAGCAGGCTATCAAGGTCACGGTTGGCGATGTCATCGCAAAGCAGTTCCAGCCCGGCGTCGCAGTCATGCCAGGCCAAAGACACGTGTGGCAGCCATGCATCGGCGCCGGCCGGCTTGGATGTGTGCGGCAGCCCATAGCTTGCATCCTGCGCAGCGGACTCGCGCGCATACAAAGTTATATCGAATTGTGTGGAAAGGGCGTGCACGACGTGGCGTGCATAGTCCGCAATACCACATCCCGGCTGCCATGAGCACACCACACCGAGCCTCCGGCCGCCGCGACGCGCCGGCGCGGTTCGGACCGAAACGCCCTCAACAGGCGCTATGGCCACACGATCGGGCCAGAACACGACATGCGGCCGATCGGATCCCTGCACATCCGACGGCAAACGCATGTCGAAGCCGCAACATGCACTGGGAAATCCAGCCTCCGCCACATCGGGCCGGGGAATATCGGCCCAGGCGATTGCGACAGGCCCATTCGGCGCCAGCACGGCAACCTGCGCCCGGCCCGGCAGGCGCGCCTGGTCGATCGCCCATCCCATGACGCGCGTTGGGCCAGCCTGTTCCACAAACCCGAGATAGTCAGCGCCAGGGGCCACCCTGGACAGACGGGATACGCAACTTGCCTTGTCCATTGAGACCTCCCGATCCGCGGGGCCACGGAACACCGCTGAACAAACACGGAACGTAGTTAGGGCAAGCTGGTTAACAGGGCGTGAAGAAATCATGGGCCGCTTGCCGCAGCACCCGGTTGGATGAGAAAAAGAAAGTAAGGCAGAAGTATTTCTTTTTTGAAAGAAACAGACAAAAACTCTTTCCGTTTTGGTGCCGCGTTATACAAGCAGTATTGCGTGGGCGTCGGGGTCGTGGAACAGCGTCGGGGGGGTGCCGGGTGCCGCGCTGAACACCAGCCTGGTGGCGGCGATGTCGGCTTGGTGGATCGGCGTCGCAACCCGGCCGCGGGGCGCGCGATAGGCCAGCAATTCCAGATGCGGCGCGACCGATGCGGGCGCCAGGGCACACACGTCTACCGTTACGTTATCGAGATTGTCTAGCCGGTCTTGCGCCGCGCCCGTGTTGACCTGGCGAGATTGCAGCGACAGCCCAACCGTTTCGGTATAAAACGCAATACTCCGATCCGCATCCGCAACCGATATCGCGGAATGATCTATGCCGCCTTGCGTATGCGGATCGGGCCGCGGGAACGCGATCAGTTCAAGCGGATGCGCTTCGGCATCACGGAACTTAAAAGCAACGATTCCGCCCGGCAATGTTTCCGGGCCGTGCCGCGATATCGGCGTAAAATGGTGCTGGCAGAGCCGCGCATATGCGATGCTCATGCTGTCGGTGACCAGTGCGATGTGCTGAAACCATAGATCATTGCTGCAACTATCCCGCTTGTAGGGGGCGCCTGGCGGGTCAAATTCGGCGAGCTCCAGGATCTGGTTGCCACGCCGCAGCCACAGGATGCGAATTCGCCTCGCCCCGAGCAGAATAGCCAACGCCGTATCCGCGTGGCTCACCACGCTGGCACGAACGAACCCTAGCGCCTCGGTGTAAAACGCCTCGGCTGCCGTCAGATCCGCGACGGTAAGACTAACCCGCAGCAGCGCCTCAGCCTTCACGGACGCGGCACCCCGCGCACGTTGGTATAAATCGCCATCAACGCGTGCGACGCGCAGATGAACAGCCGGGACCGATTGCGTCCACCAAACGCAACGTTCGACACCGTGGCGCCGGTGATGATTTTGCCAAGCAACGATCCGTCCGGCGCGATGCAATGAACGCCGTCCGCCGCGCCGGTCCATATTCGCCCGTCCTCGTCGCAGCGAAAACCGTCGGCAAAGCCGGGGTTCACCGTGTGGAACACGCGGGCATTCGCCAGGTATTGTTTGTTTGTGACATCGAATACGCGAATGTGGCGCACGGGATTTGGCTCGAACTGCGGTCCGGTTTCCGAAATATAAAGCAAGCGCTCATCCGGCGAGAAGCACAAGCCATTCGGGCCGGCGAAATCGTCGGCCACAACTGCCAACGCGCCGGTCGTTGCATCGAGCCGATAAACCGCCGGCGGCAACTCGGCTTTCTGCTTGCCGCCTTCATAATCGGTATTGATGCCGTAATGTGGATCGGTAAACCAGATCGCACCGTCGCTATGAACCACCACGTCATTGGGTGAGTTCAGCCGTCTGCCATTGTAGTGGTCTGCCAGAACCGTAACGTTGCCGTCAAGCTCCGTGCGGGTGATGCACCGATTGAGATGCGAGCAGCCGATCAGCCGCCCTTGCCGATCGCGGGTATGTCCATTTGCGAAGCCCGAGGGTTGACGAAATACGGAAGTCCCGCTATCCTCCGTCCAGCGCAATATACGATCGTTGGGAAGATCGCTCACCAGCAACTGATTGGCATCGCCGAACCAGACCGGCCCTTCGAGCCACGCGAAGCCGTCCCCGAGGGTCACCAGCGGCGCGTTCGGCAAGACCAGCGCCTTGAAGGCAGGATCAACAAAGTCGAAGATATCGATCATCACAGCCAAACGGGAAAGAGTTTTTTGTTTCTTTCGATAAGGAAATACTTCCTTCCTTACTTCAAGTGACACCCACGCCGCACCGCCGGCACATGCAATTGCACCGTCATCAGCACCGCCGGTTCATCGCCCACGACGCCGGACCGATGGCCATTGCGTCCTTGTGCATCCCTGATGCAACCTTGGTCCTCGCCCAGCGAAAGCTCGCCTGGCCCCATTTCAACGCGGGTGCCATCCATCGATTCTACCCACCAGCGGCCCGACAACGGGACAATCCATTGCGGTGCCGGATTTTCGTGCCATTCCCCCACCCAGCCTACCGGCTGCACGGTGAACACCGTGGTTGCCTCGCCGCGCGCCTGTTTATTGTTCCATTGCGGGTCCGCGGGCCCGACGCCGTTCAGCTCGAATTCCGTCAATTCGCAGCGTTGCTGGTGGCTCACGCCGTCGTCATCCGTCCACAAATGCCAGTAGCCGATCTTTGGTTTAGGACCAGGATCACTCATAAGCTTGTCCAAGCGCGTAAGGGTGCGAGGATGCCAATGGATTGGCAAGGAACGTCCGGAACGAACCGTGCGTGCCGACCACCAAAATCAGAAAGCCGCCTGCCAAGGAGAAGTTCTTCACGAAATCCCAGAACAGATTTCGCCCGCGGCTGTCGCCGCCTTGCCAGAAATCTCCAGGCTTCCAGAACCGCTTCCATAGCAACGCGGTGACCATACAGTACCCCGCCATCACCAGGGCTGCGGCTCGATCAGCCGTGCCGGTGAGAATCGCAAGTGGCATGAATGTTTCGATCGCAATACCGGCAAGTATCAACAGCACTGCCAGCTTGCCCGGCGCGATTTCCCGTGCCTGCCCCACCGCGCCATGAAAATTCAGGATCTTGTCCAGCAAACTGAACGGCAGGAACAGCATCACCAACAGATAGCGCACGCCGAAAACCGCCACCGCCGCCAACGTCATAAAAGCCACCAATAATCAAAAGTTTTTTGGTTCTTTTCTTCAAAAAAGAACAAACTTCCTGTCTTCATGCGCCAAGCCGATCTTGTATGTGTGCGGCAACGCGTAGCGCATTAGCAATGATGGTCAATGTTGGGTTTACCGCACCGATGGAGGGGAAAAAACTGGCATCCGTTACATAAAGATTATCCACCTCGTGCGCGCGGCAATCGAGGTTCAGCACGGATGCAGCCGGATTGGTGCCGAACCGTGCGGTGCCCGACTGGTGGGCAGTGCCGCTGATGGGGATGCCTTTGCCGAGATACAGGCTGCGTTCCATCATCACCGGGTGAGACCCGGCGCGGGTCATATGATGCTCCAGTTTTTTCTTCAGCCGGCGATGCGCTTCCTGGCCCTGTTCCGTCACATCGAGCACCACGCGATCGCCATCGTAATATATCCGGTTCTCGGGCCGCGGCAAATCTTCCGACGACAGCCAGAAATCCATTGAATGCCGCGCCATTGTGTCGAACGGCATGTGCGGCAGCCATTCCAGCCAGCCCGGCAGCGCCTCGCCCTTGATTTGTTCGGCGTGGGAGGTTGCGCACATCTGGATCAGCCCCAGTGGGTAATCCCAATCGTCGGCGCCAAAATAGAAATCCGACACCGCCAGCGTCTTTTGAAAAACCGTCTCGTTCGGCTCCTTCATCAGCGCCATCAGGATAGATTGATTGTGTCGCATGTAATTGCGGCCAACCTGGCTGGAACCGTTGGCCAACCCGTTCGGATGCGCATCGCACGCCGAGCGTAGCAGCAGCAGCGCCGACGACAATGCGCCACACGCAACCACTACGATGTCGCCGGTGTAGCGCTCCGGCGCACCTTGTCGCGTCACATGAACACATGTCACGGTGCGGCCGGCGGCATCGGTCTGCAACCGCTCGACATAGGCATTCGTGAGCAATTCGACGTTGTTGTGCCTGGCCAAGGTGGGATCGATGCACATTACCTGTGCGTCCGCCTTGCCATTCAGCAGGCACGGAAAACCGTCGAACGCGTCGCAGCGGATGCACACGCTGGTCGGCGTTACGCGGCCGTTGTGCTCGTCCAGCCGAATACCCAGCGGCAAATGAAACGGGTGCAAGCCTTCGGCGGCAAAGCTGTCGCTCAAGGCCTGAATTCGCGGCTCATGCGACACCGGCGGGAAAGGATATGGACCCTGCGCCGGCGGCTCCAGCGGATCTTCGCCGCGTTGCCCGTGCACGGCGAAAAGCTGTTCGGCCTCGGTGTAGAATGGTTCGAACGCATCATATTTCAGCGGCCATGCCGGCGACACGCCGTGCTGGTGCAGAACTTCGTCGAAATCCCGCGCGCGGAGCCGGAACAAGGCCGCGCCATAAACTTTAGAGTTTCCACCTACGTAATAATGCAGCCCGGGGCGGAACATTTCGCCATTGGCGCCATACCATGTCTCCGGCGCCTGATAGGCACCATCGACGAATACAGTTTTGGAATCCCAATTCGCGATCGACCGCGGCAGATAGTCGCCGCGCTCGATCAGCAATATCCGTTTGCCGGTGGGTGCCAGCTTGTGGACGACGGAGGCGCCGCCAGGCCCGCTGCCGATAACAATCACATCGTAATGTGTCATCCGGGTTGCGCGCCCGCGCCACCTGCAACCTGGGCCATGCTTTGGTATCCTGAAGCTATGCCATTCAAGCGGGCGCTATAGCGCAGGGTTCCCGCGGCACATCAAAGCGCGGGCGTCTCCCGGAAACGGCCTCCCTGCCGAAGCTTTGCACCGGCTACCGGCGGGAGCCGTCACCGGCAACGCGGCGTTACCGCACAGCTTTTGCGCATCTGCTATCACCCATGGCCATCCGCGCGCACTAGGCCACCGCGGCACTGATCGGGTGCCCGCGTTGCACCGGTAGGGCGTGGTCGCCGCGAAAAACAGGCTTCGGGGCGACCCGTAACGGGTGCAATTGCACGTCGCCCCTGAACCCCCGCTTGGGACCAGTCGCTTGGCCTGTTACTTCGGACTTAACACCATGACCATTTGGCGCATCTCCATGCGGGGCATCTGCTCCACCTTGGTGGCTGCCTCCAGGTCGGTGCGGATCCGCTCCAGCACGCGCACGCCGATGTCCTGGTGGGCCATTTCTCGGCCGCGGAAGCGCAGGGTGACTTTCACCTTGTCGCCCTCGTCGATGAAGCTCTTCATCGCCCTCATCTTGACCTGATAGTCGTTCTCATCGATGTTCGGGCGAACTTTTACTTCTTTGATTTCAACGACTTTCTGCTTCTTCTTCGCCTCGTTCTTCTTCTTTTGCTGCTCGTATTTATACTTGCCGTAATCGAGCACCTTGCACACCGGCGGGTCGGCGTTAGGGCTGATTTCGACCAGATCGAGGCCGGCGGCATAGGCACGGGCTTGCGCCTCACGCACCGTCAGCACGCCTTGCATCTCTCCGGCTTCATCGATCAGGCGAACCTGGGGGACTCGTATCTCCTCGTTTACACGGGGCCCGTCGCGCGTTGGCGGGGCGGGCATGGGGCCTCTGGCTATGGAACTCTCCTCTGGAGGTTGCGGGTCGGCGGGCACTTTGGTGCCAAGGCTACTATGTGCCGCCTGACACGCCGGTAATCAAGGAAACAGTGCGAGGATGGTGCGGGGTGCGTGCTATTTGGCCGTTAGGGGGGCTGCACGTCAAGGTTGTAGAGCTTTTGGCCGGCGCCCAAGGCGGATCAAATTTTGAACAGGCCCCGTTTTGCTGAGCGCCCTTACAGATAAAAGTCTTTTGGTTCTTTTCTTCAGAAAAGAACTGCTTCCTTAAGCCTTTGTTTTCACTAACCTAAGTCTAATCTTCCTTTCACATCACGGCCGCGCGCAAATCCGGCGGCGTTGCCTCCGCCTTCAGCGCCGCCACCGCGTCATCCAGCGACATCACCGTCTGGTCCGCGCCGCCCAGGCGGCGCAGCGCCACCTGGCGCGATTCGGCCTCGCGGCGGCCTACCACGGCCAGCACCGGCACGTGCGCCAGGCTGTGTTCGCGGATTTTGGCGTTGATTTTTTCGTTGCGGGTGTCGGCGACCGCGTGCAGGCCGGCGCCGCGGAGGGTGGCGGCGACTTCCTCGGCGTAGGCGCCGGCGTCGCTGACGATGCTGGCGACCACCACCTGCACGGGCGCGAGCCATAGGGGGAAGCGGCCGGCGTGGTGCTCGATGAGGATGCCCAAGAAACGTTCGAAACTGCCCAAGATGGCGCGGTGCAGCATCACGGGGCGGTGGCGGGCGCTGTCCTCGCCGACATATTCGGCGTCCAGGCGGGCGGGAAGAACGTAATCCACCTGCAACGTTCCGCACTGCCAGTCGCGGCCGATGGCGTCGCGCAATACGAATTCCAGTTTTGGGCCGTAGAACGCGCCTTCGCCGGGATTGAGCGTGTAGTCCACCTCCGCCAGCCGGCACGCATCGCGCAATGCGGCCTCGGCGCGGTCCCAGGTGCTGTCGTCGCCGGCCCGCAACGTTGGCCGGTCGGAGAATTTGATGCGGAAATCATCGAAGCCGAGATCGGCGTAAACACTGCGCAGCAGAGCCACGAAGCGTGCCGTTTCGGGGGCGACCTGGTCCTCGGTGCAGAAAATATGCGCGTCGTCCTGGGTGAAGGCGCGCACCCGCATGATGCCGTGCAGTGCGCCGCTCGGCTCGTAACGATGACACGCGCCAAACTCCGCCATGCGCAGCGGCAACTCGCGGTAACTGCGCAGCCCCTGGCGAAAGATCTGCACGTGACAGGGACAATTCATCGGCTTTACCGCCAGCGTCTTGTCCTCGTCCTCCACCGTAGCAATGAACATGTGCTCGCGATAACTCTCCCAGTGGCCGCTTTTCTCCCATAGAGCCCGGTCCACCAATTGCGGCGTTTTCACCTCCTCGTAGCCCGCGTCCTCCTGCCGCCGCCGCATGTAGCTCTCCAGCGTGCGATACAGGCGCCAGCCTTTCGGGTGCCAGAAAATGCTGCCGACCGCCTCCTCCTGGATATGGAACAAATCCATTTCGCGGCCGATGCGGCGATGGTCGCGCTTCTCCGCCTCGGCCACCTGATGCAGATAGGCATCGAGCTCCTTCTGGTCGCGCCAGGCGGTGCCATAAATCCGGCTGAGCATCGCATTGCGGTGATCGCCGCGCCAATACGCGCCGGCCACCTTGGTCAGCTTGAACGCGGTGCCGACATCCCCGGTGCCGCGCATATGCGGCCCGCGGCACAAATCCAGCCACCCACCCTGCCGGTAAATGGTAATCGTCTCGCTCTGCGGCAGATCGCGAATGAGTTGGGCCTTGTAGCCCTCGCCTCGCCCGGCAAAGAACTGTATCGCTTCCTCGCGATCCCATTCCTCGCGCACAAACGTTTCATTACGTGCCACAATCTCCCGCATCTTCGCCTCGATCGCCGGAAAATCCTCCGGCGTAAAAGGCTCGTTGCGGGCAAAATCGTAATAAAACCCGTTTTCGATCGACGGCCCAATCGTCACCTGCGTGCCTGGGTAAAGCGCCTGCACCGCCTCCGCCAGCACGTGCGCCGCATCGTGCCGGATCATCTCCAACGCATCCGCATCCCGCCGCGTAATAAAAACCACGCTCGCATCGTGCGCGATCGTCCGCGACAAATCCTGCGGCCGCCCATCCACCTTCATCGCCAACGCAGCCCGCGCCAGCCCCGGCCCAATCGCCGCAGCAACGTCAGCCCCCGTCACCGCGCCCTCGAAACGACGAACCGACCCATCCGGCAACGTAATGGCAGGCATGCAGTTACCCCAAAAGTTAAGAAGAAGGCCGGGGCTCTGCCCCTGGACCCCCGCGTCACGCGCAGCGTGCATTCGCACGTCACGCGCAGCGTGCATTCGCACGTCACGCGCAGCGTGCATTCGCACGACGGACAAGTCCTTAGCACCTGTTACTTAAGGGAGGTCAGGGGGTAGGGAGGGGGCACAAGAAACTTGGGCTCGGTTCGTGTGCCCCCTCCTTATCCCCTGACTTGTCTTAAACAAATGGGGTCTGGGGACTTGTCCCCGTCGTGCGAAGCACGCATTCGCGTGACGGGGTCCAGGGGCAGAGCCCCGGCCTTCTTCCTAACTTCCGGGCAACGCCGCGGCAACCGTGGCGACGGTCAGGTCCGACAGGCGTTCGGCGCGCAGGACTGTGGATGGGCCTTCGGGGGTGGCGTTGGCGGGGTCGGAGTAGCGGCTGAACAGGGCGACGGTGGGGCAGCCCATGATGCCGGCCAGATGGATGGGGCCGGTATCGCCGCCCAGGGCGAGCGTCGCGCGCGAGGCCAGGCCGGCCAGGGCGCGCAGGTCGGTTTTTCCGGTCAGGTCGAGTGCCGCGGGACAGAAGGCGCGGATCAGGGCTGCGGAGGCGTTGTCATGTTCGGTGCCGACGACCACGGGTGTTATGCCGCGGGCCGCGAGCAGGTTGGCGATATCGGCAAAGCGGTCCACAGGCCAGTGTTTGGCGCCGCCATGCGCGTGCGACGTGCCTGGCGCCAGCAAGGCAAATGGCTGCTCCAGTGGCGGCCCGCGCCCGGCCAGCCACGACAGATCGAGGTCCACTTCCGCCACGCCGGCCAGCGCCAATTGCGCTCGCTGTCTTGCCACGGTCGGCAGCGTGCCGCGCGCCGAGTTGGTATCGGGGTGCGAGCAGCCGAGGGCGATTCCCGACCATGGCGGGCGCCCGGCCAGCCAGAAGTACCTTGAGGATCGGCGCGACGTCTGCAAATCATAGACATAGTCATAGCCGGAGAGCTTGTGGCGCAGCAGCGCCAAGCCCACGAAGTTCAGCCACCCCGGCCTGGTGTCCACTCGCACTTGATTGAACCAGGGGCTTTCCAGGGCCAGCGAAACGAACGGCGCCGTGGTCAGCAGCGTAATGCGGTCCCAGCCATGGTGCGCCCGGATGGCCGCGAAGGCCGGAAACGAATTGCAGAAATCACCGATCGCACCCAGGCGAATGACCAGAATTCGTTTCACGGTTTCGAAATACCAAGGACAAGGAACGAAGGAAGTATTTCTTTTTTGAAAAAAAGAAACAAAAAACTTTTTCCTTATGCTTCCAGGGTATTTGGCGACCGATTTCCTATCATGGCCATGAGTTCGCGCCTTGTTGTCGGATCGTCGCGGAACACACCTAGCATACGGCTGGTTACCATGGACACGCCGGTCTTGTGAACACCGCGCGTGGTCATGCATTCGTGTGCCGCCTCGATCACCACGGCGGTGCCTAGCGGCTGCAGAACCTGCTGAATGGTGTTGGCAATTTGCGCCGTCAGTTTTTCCTGGATTTGCAAACGGTGCGCGTAGGCATCCACCACGCGCGCGAGCTTGCTGATGCCGACCACGCGCCGATGCGGCAGGTAGGCTACGTGCGCCCGCCCGATGATCGGCACCATGTGGTGTTCGCAATGGCTTTCCAGCCTGATGTCGCGCAGCAGGACGATTTCATCGTAGCCCTCCACCTCGGAAAAGGTGCGCTCCAGCAGGGCGACCGGGTCCTGCGCGTAACCTTCGAAAAATTCCAGGTAACTGCGTGCGACGCGGCCAGGCGTGTCGCGCACCCCTTCGCGGTCCGGATCGTCGCCGGCCCAACTGATCAGGGTGCGAATGGCGGCCTCGGCCTCGGCCTGCGACGGGCGCGGCCGGGAGATGGCCGTTTCCTCGGCCGAGCCAAGATGTATGATGTCGTCCAAAGGGCGTTCCTAGAATTGTTTGCGGGAATATTGGGAGTAAGTCAGTGTCGCGCGATCGCCGGCATCGCGCGACATCCTTGACCGTGCTCCCCATTTGGCATCAACCGGGCCGGTGGCAAGACTTGCGGCCTATCGCCCGCCTGATGCCAATCCGTGTTGAGACTGACAAATTGCCAATTTTGTGGGTTCGACACGGTCCACACCCTGCCGTGCGAACCTGCCGTGCCGGAACGGTGAACCGCGTCCACCCGACGATGGCGTGCTGTCCCGGCGGAAGAGTTTCTCTCTCCTAATGCACCCTGCCGTCCGCGTGTGGACTGTCGAGACTGAAGCTCGGGATAGCGACGTCGAATGCCTCGCCCGACCGCTGCACCACCATGTGGTAGTGGCCCGTCATGAAGCCGGAAGGCGTCTCCAGCGGCGTGCCGGAGACGTATTCGAACGCCTCGCCGGGCGCCAGAACCGGCTGCTCGCCGACCACGCCGTCGCCGTGCACATGCTCCGTACGGCCGCGGGCGTCGGTGATGTGCCAGGTGCGGCGCAGCAATTGCACGGTGTCGCGGCCATGGTTTTCCAGCGCTACGCGATAGGCCCAGACGTAGCGGCTTTCGTCCGGCTCGGACTGGTCGTCCAGGTAGAAAGCGCGGACGCGCACCAGGATGTCACGCGTGCGGGCTTCATAGGGAGGGTCGTCGGCCATGTGCGTGGCTCAGGCGGCCGCGCGGGTGCTGGCGGACGCGGCGAGGGCCTGTGCCAGGTCCGCTTGCAGATCGCGCACATCCTCCAGACCCACCGACAGCCGGATCGTGCCGTCGGTAATGCCCAGGCGAGCGCGTTCCTCGGCGCCGATGCGCATGTGCGTGGTGGTGGCCGGGTGGGTGGCCAGGCTGCGCGCGTCGCCGAGGTTGTTGGATATGGCAACCAGCCGCAGCGCGTTGAGGGCGCGAAACGCGCCGGCCTTGCCGCCATGCACCTCGAACGTGACCAGCGTGCCGCCGGCGCTCATTTGCCGCATGGCCAGCTCCTGCTGTGGATGATCCCGCCGTGTCGGATACCACACCCGCCGCACCGCCGGATCGCACGCAAGTGTATCGGCAAGTATCGCCGCGCTCGCGCAGGCAGCGTTCACCCGAAGCTCCAGAGTCTCGAGGCTCTTCAGCAGCGTCCAGGCGTTGAAAGGGGACAGGGCCGGGCCGGTGTTGCGCAGGAACGGCTGCAGCACGTCTTCGACCCATTTCCGCGCGCCGAGCACCGCGCCGCCGAGCACGCGGCCCTGGCCATCGATGTGCTTGGTCGCGGAATACACCACGATATCGGCGCCGAAATCCTGCGGCCGTTGCAGCAAGGGTGTGGCGAACACATTGTCCACCACCACCAGCGCGCCGGCCTGATGCGCCAGGTCCGACACCGCCCGTAAATCCACGATGTCGAGCATGGGGTTGGAGGGGGTTTCCAGCAGCACCATCGCGGCCGGCCTGGCGAAGGCGCGGCGCCAGCCCTCCAGGTCCGCGGCATCGACGAACTCGATGTCGATGCCGTAGCGCGGCAGCAAGGTGGAGACGATCCAGTGGCAGGAGCCGAACAGGGCGCGGCTCGCGACCAGCCGGTCGCCGGTTGTCAGATGGCACAGCAGCGTGCCGTGCACCGCGGCCATGCCGGTGGCGGTGACGCGGCAGGCTTCCGCGCCTTCAAGAATAGCGAGACGCCGCTCCAGCGCGTTGATCGTGGGGTTGCCGAAACGGGTATATTGGTAATGGCTGGCGGTGCCGAGAAACGTCGCCTCCGCCTGCTCCGCGCTGTCATAAACGTAGCCGCTGGTGAGGAACATTGCCTCGCTGGTCTCGCCGAATGGCGTGCGCTCGAGCCCGCCGTGGATCAGGGCGGTAGCGGGATGATGGCGTTGGGTCATGGCGGCTGGCGGCTCCTGGCGGGTGCGAACAGCGTGGCCCGGCCTGAAAGCTCCGGCGTGGCCGCCCCTACATAGGATCGTCACGCCTAAATGCCTCTTTAGCGCACTTGTTTTACCTCGCCGCAAGCCGGCCGGACAAATTACGAGGGCCCCTAACCATGGAGCGGCAAGCATCCTAGGCGTCGGCGCATTGCACCGTCAACCATGGCCACATATAGAGTGCGCTTCGCGCCCCTGGGCGGGTGTAGTTCAATGGTAGAACGGCAGCTTCCCAAGCTGCATACGAGGGTTCGATTCCCTTCACCCGCTCCATTAAGGTTGGGCAAGGAAGAAGTCTTTTTTTGAAAAAAAGAAACAAAAAACTTGTGTCCATTCTCACGGCACGATTTTGAACAACACACCCGCGCCGGACGTGCCGCCTAGGCTGGTGGTGCCGTAAATAGTGCCCTGCTTGTCCAGCATCAGCGGCGCGAGTGGCGTGGCGCCATCGGGGCCGGCAAAGCTATGGAGCAACGTCATCTTGCCGCCGGGCGATAGCTTGAACACGGTGCCCTGGTATTTCCGGCCGCCGCTCGTTGTTGTGCCATAGAGATTGCCGGCGGCATCCCGGACCAGCCCGGCATAGGGCGAGCCGCCGTCGTGGGTATCGCCGGCGAAGCTGTGCAGCACGCTTTCGATACCGCCGGGTGCGATCCTGAACACGGTGCCGTAGCCGCCGACGCCGCCGCCATAGGTGGTGCCGTAGAGATTGCCGGCCTTGTCGGCGACCAGACCACCATATGGCTCGCTGCCGTCGTTGCCGCCTTGAAAACTATAAAGGGTCGTTTCCGCATAGCCGGAATTCAGTTCAAAAACCGCGCCATTTCCGGCAGCTCCCCCGCCCGAAGCCGTGCCGTAGAGGTTGCCTTCATTGTCGGCGATCAGATCGCCGGTGGGATTGGCGCCGGTGGGCAGGCCGGTAAAGCTGAAGACCGAGTTATATTGGCGATGTCTCGTATCGACCACGAACACCGTGCCGCCACCCGCGCTGCCGCCGGCGTAGGTCGTGCCGGCGTAGGTGTCCGGTGCGATTCGCAGCAGGCTGCCTTCGGGCATCGCCCCATCGGCGCCGCCGAGGAAATCGTGCAACACGATCTCCCGGCCGGCCGCGGTCAGGCAATACACCATGCCGTTGTAGGACGGGCCACCGCCGGCCGTGGTGCCGAACAATGTGCCACGCGGGCCCGCGAGCACCGCGGCCTGGGGATCGGTGCCGTCGTGCCGCTTGCCGAAATCATGCAACACCGTTTCGGTGCCGTCGGGCGTCAGCCGGAACACCACGCCGTAGGGTGGCCCTACCCTCGATTGCGAACCTGTCATGGTGAATTGGTTGGCGCCGCCGGCGGCGGTGGTGCCGTACAGGTTGCCCTGGGCATCCTCGATCAACTGGCTCTGCGGATATCCGCCATCGGCCAGGCCGGTGAAATCATACAGCACCGCGTAGGAGGGCGTCGCCTGAGCCAGGCCGGGGATCGAGATGAGCAGGAAGAGGAAGGCGGCCGGCGTTGCTCTCATGGGGTCCAAACCGATCCGATGCAGCTTGGGCACAATATTGCCCGTGCCGCGCCCCGGCGTGAAGGGCCTGCGCGCGCAAGACTTGCGCGGCCCGGACTTGCGCGGCTTTGCCGGCGAGGCGATGTTGCCGTCTCGCGAGGGGAAACCGGCATGCGGATTAAAGTTAACCTGGCGTGCCTTGGGGCGGCCGCCTTGGCTGCCTTGCTGGGGCCGTGCATCGCAAATGCGCAAGCGCCGGCGGCCAGTCCGTCGCCATCGACGCCCCTACCGCCGGGTACGTTGCGTGCGCACTTGCCACCGCCGCCGCTGCCCCGCCCGCGTCCGCCTTCGCCGTGTGCGGCACCGCCCGGCACCGCTTATGAGCGTCCGCCACAGCCGTTGCGCCAGACCTACATTTCGGTACCAAAACGTGTTGTCGCCGAACGTGTCCGCGGCTGCGCAGGTGTGCGCCTTCACATCGCGCCCGACGGCACACCGCACGACATCACGGTGGTGGCCGAAGTGCCGCCCGGCTACGGCTTCGGCGACGCCGCCCGCCAAGCCGCCGCCTCGATGGTTTGGGCCCCCTTCAACGACACCAGGTGGCAATACATAGTGTTCAACGAGGGCCCTCCCCCGCGTTAGTAGAGGCTGGTTAAATAGCAAACGTTCTTGCTTCTTTTTTCAAAAAGAAGCCTTCCTTGCTTGCCTTTCATGGTGGTTAACATCTGCGGGAAGAGGCCTCAGATTTTGACCACCAGCCTTTGATTTGGTCGGGCAAATTCCCTGACGCTCGGTCGTGCGCATGAGGTTTGCACCACTAGCCGATCGAGCGGTTCACTGGAAAGGAAATGCCTCCCTCCTTGCCAAACGCTAATCGATATCAATCGTCAGGGTCCTTGGCTTCCTGGGCCAGACGGCTCACGATTGACAAATGAGAAGCATCTGCCGGCGACTTGTTATCAGCTGCCTGCGCCGGCGTGCAGATCGCGCCCTGTAGTATTTGCTTGGATGCGCAGTCGGTGTCGCCGGGTGGGCATATCACATTGATCGGCGCCATCATGCCGCCGTCCTCATGTTCCAGGATGTGGCAGTGATAAACGAATGAGCCAACCTGCTCGGCACGGTCGAAACTGATCAGCACGCTCATGATGCCGGGGTAAGGACAGTCCGACGCGCCGGGTTGCCCGCTGCACGTCTGGGCCGGGTTGCCGTGGCAGTGCTTCTGGGTCGGATCGGTGGCGCAGTCGCTGGTGCCGCGAGGCACCGGCACGGTGTCGTTATAGGTCACCTCATGCGGGTTGACGAATTCGCGGATCAGCTTGTCGGTTGCCGCGAGGTCAGGGTCCTCACCCTGGACCGGCGGAGGGAAAAAGAATGTGCCGGACGGGTCGATGGTGAACTTGGTCTGATGGAGATGAAAATTGTGGTCCTCTCCAGTCCAGTTCTGCAATTCCCAATGCTCCACGTTCCCGTACACGGTGCAGACGGTGTTGTAGTCGTTGTGCATGAGCGCGGGGAACGCCGGATCGGAGCCCTTCACGCCATCGTGCCAGACTTCCTCCACGCTGTGCAGTGGCTTGCGGTTGTCATCGGGGAAGAAATCCATGCTGCCATCCGGGTGGCGCAGGCCCGCGATGAGGCCGAATACCTCGTTCACGCCCGGCAGGCCGCCGGACTGGGTTCCGTCAAAAACCTTCACGAAGCGATGGACGAAGTAGATGACCCGCGTATCGCCCGCGGAATAGACGCAACGATCCGGCAAGCCCGACTTCGCGCCGGTGCCGTGCGGGATTGGCGTTTGCATGGCGCTCGTGAGCACCGGCGCCGGGGCGGCCTGGGCCTGGCTGTTTGCTTCGGGCGCCCAGGTGAATTGCGCCAGATCGACTTGCGGCCACTCGTCGCCGCTGGTGTAGCCGTTCGCCGCCGTGTCGGCTGTGTTGTTGCGCAACACATAGGTGCCCCCAGCCGGCGGCGCCGTAATGGCAATTTCAATCCTGCTTGCCGGCATCATCAATATTTCGGAGTGCAATACAGGCTGCTTGCCGACCTGATGAACCGCAACGCCGTCTTTTGCTAGAAGCTGGAACGGCAACGGGCCGCCGGCGGTGTGATCCGTAGGGACGATGCTCAAACGGTATGTCACGTCGGCGCTTGAGTTTACCAGGCGCCAAATTTCATTACGGCCGGCCGCGACGTTGACCACCGGGTATTCGACGCCGTTAATCGTAAACACCCATTTGCAATCGGCGCATTGGGCATCGGTTGCCTGGCATTCTCCTTGGCGCAGGCCACCTTTCAACGTGCAGGTGCCCGAATCATAGTCGTGGACGTTCGAGTAAAGCCCTTGGCCGTAACTCTGGATCACCGTGTCCTTCAACGCCATGACACGGATATTGGTGTTGGTGATGGTGCAGTTGCCCGGTGATCCATCGCCCTCCGGGCAGGCGTAATCGGTCAATGCGCCGATCGTCACCACGCCGGTGGTGCCGCCATGCAGCTGGAACCTGCTGAACCCATGGGGATGCGCGTGGTACCAGAACAGGCCGCTGGGGTGCTCGCCGCTGGCGAGCGAATTCACCCCCGGCGTGCCGGGTATGTATGTCTCGTAGTGCAACGGCAAATCGGTCAGGCCATGGCCGCGATGCGGAATATCGCCCAGTTTGGTGCCGCAGTTATCAATGCCGGTGCCGTAATCAAGTGACCCGCGCGGCTGCGTATCGTCAAACACATAATCACCATACGGGCCCAGACCGGCGCGGGCCGGGTGATACGGGCTCACCAGCAAACCATGCGTGTGCAAGTTGCTGGCGCGGCAGGGCACCGAGCCATTGGTGGGCTTAGGCACTGCATTTTCGCCGGAATAATCCAGCCGGCTTTGAAACATGACATCCAGCGTGTCGCCCTGGATCAGCGACCATTCCGAGCCGCCGTAGCCCCAGTCCGGCCCGTCGAGACATGAATTCGGCAGCGGCACCGAGTTGCCGGTCACCGGATCGACCAAATTCGCGACCCCGCTGGCGCCGCCGGCGAGGCGGAAGACCGGAATGTCGGTCACCGGGTAATTGCCGACATAGACGTGGCCCGGCTTGCCTTTTGGATCGAGTGCGACATGATCGACCGAAATCGACACGTTGAGCGTGCCGGGCCCGCCTTGCTGCGCGCGGAGCGGCACGAATTGCGGGAGTGGCCGGAATGAATTGAGCCCGCCGCCGTCGCGGCCGGGCTGCGGATATAGACTATTCACGTGCGCGCAGAGATCGTCCGCCGCGGCCGGCGTCGCGCAGAACGCGACGAGCAAAGCCAGGGCGGACATGAGTGCCCGTAGGGAGAAGGTCATTGCGGCTACCCCGTACTCGATTGCCTCGTTGGGATAGGAGGTGAATGCGCTACGCCCCCCGGCGACCCTGGGTGTGCCCAGTGCCGCGCGGTTGAGTTGCAATCGCCGTCTTCGCCCAGTGGGGGAAATCCCCAGTTCGACTGTCTAAATACTCTACGGGACCGGCCAACGCTAGTGGCAAAGTAGCCGTCGCAACCCGTTCGCTCGGGCTTGATCGGCTGTGAATCCGGTGTGATCACAAGTTTGACGGCGTTCTTTGGCCCAACTTTTTTCGTTCTTTTTTTCGATCTTGGCCTCTTGCCGGCTAGCGTCCGGCACCCACACTTTGCTACGATCCGGCCGCAAAACGCACTTCCGAGGGGACTTCTGTTGAAACTCATTCCACACACGCAGGCCGTGGCGGCTATTGTTGCCGTGGCATGCCTTCCCGTGGCTGCCCTGGCGCAGACCTGGACGCCGATAAAGAACCTGCCGTCGTTCAGCGCCGGCTCGCCCCACCTGATGACGGACGGCACCATCATGGTGCAGAACGTCAGTACGACCCAATGGTACAAGTTCACGCCGGACAAGACCGGCAGCTACGTCAATGGCACGTGGTCCCAGGTTGGATCGCTGCCTGGCAGCTACGCGCCGCTTTATTACGCATCCGAAGTGCTGACCGACGGCGAGTTGGTCATCAACGGCGGCGAATATAACAATAACGACGCTGTCTGGACCAATCTCGGCGCGATTTACGATCCGGTGAAGAACAAGTGGACCAGCGTCACGGCGCCGACCGGCTGGTCGACCATCGGCGACGCACAGAGCACACTGCTCGGCGACGGGTCCTATATGCTGGCGAACTGCTGCAACACGGACGAGGCGATCTGGAACCAGAAAACCGGCGCCTGGACGACCACCGGCAAGGGCAAGGCCGACATCAACGATGAGGAAGGCTGGACCTTGCTGCCGAGCGGGCAGGTGCTGACAGCGGATGCCAATAACACGGCCGATACGAAGCACACCGAAATCTATACCAACGGCACCTGGGCCTCGGCCGGCGATTCGCCCGTCCTGCTGGCCGATCTCGGCACCAAAACCAACAGCCACGAGCTTGGGCCGTTGACGCTGCTGCCGAATGGCACCGTGTTCGCGGTCGGCGCGACCGGCTACACGGCGATCTACACGATCGCCACGGGGACCTGGACGCAAGGGCCGACCTTCCCGAAGTCCGGTCAAAATTATTACGACGAGGCGGATGGCCCCTCCTCGCTGCTGCCGGACGGCAACGTGTTGCTGGCCGCCAGCCCCGGTGTCTATGCCGCGCCCACCGAATTCTTTGAATTCGACGGGAAGAACCTGAACAAGGAACCCGCGACGGTCAACGCGCCGAACGACCCGTCCTACGTGTTCAACCTCGTGATTCTGCCGACCGGCCAGGTGTTTTCCACCGACTTCAGCAGCGACGTCGAAATCTACACCCCGTCCGGCAGCGCCCTTCAGGGCCTGGCGCCGGTGATCACCAAGTTCAAGAAGTCCGTCACGCCGGGCAAGACATACACGCTGACCGGCACTTACCTGAACGGCTGGTCGCAGGCTAACGCCTACGGCGACGACTATCAGGCAAACACCAACTTCCCGCTGGTTCAGATCATCAATACGAAGACCGGCGATGTTCAATACGCCAAGACGATCGATTTCAGTTCGATGCTGCCGGCCAACCCAAATCCGGTGACGGCGAAGGTTGAGATCCCAAGCAACATCGAGACCGGCCCGAGCACCCTGGTGGTGGTGACCAACGGCATACCGTCGGCGCCGTTGAGCATCAAAGTCAAGTAAAGCAAAACGAAGTAGCTGGCGCCCTGGAGGAGCTTTACGTCCCCCAGGGCGCCATTTTCTCGCTTAAGTCTGACTCCGAACATGGCGCGATTCAGGTTGTGCCATGCTTGGGTGTTGCAAAGCGAAGTTCATTGCATCCTGGCCGGCACTTCATTGCCGAGGCGGCTTTGGTCAGACCGCCCGCTTCGGTGGGCGGGATTGCGTTGGTATTCCGTTGCTGAAGGGAACCTTACCGTACGATATGAGCGAACCCGACCTTCGGCCCTTCGCCTACGTTCTTGCGGTCAATGACCTTGCGGGCTCGGCTGCCTATTTCGTTGAGGTGCTCGGCTTCTCGATGGAATGGACCGACGGTGACAACTGGAAGGCGCTGAGGCGCGGCGACGTCCGGCTCATGTTGGGCAGGTGCCCGGACGCGCTTCCGCCGGCGAAACTTGGCGACCACAGCTATTTCGGTTTTTTCGCGACCGGTGACGTGGATGCGTTGCATGCCGAATTCAAAGCAAGGACAGCGCTCATTCTCTCGGCGCCTGCCGACAGGCCGTGGGGTTGGCGGGAGATGGCCGTGGCGACCCCGGAAGGTCATCGGATGATGTTTGCCCAGCTACTATCGAGCGCTTCCCCCGACTAATCTTCCTGGACGTTCAGATCGGCGGCGTCGCGGTCGTATTCCAGGATATCGCCCCACGCGCAGTTCAGGACTGATTAGGCGCGTGGTTTGTTGAGTGCGACGGTGGGCTGAAGCCCACCCTACGGGCCGGGGGAGGCTAGACGCGACGTGCCGAAACGATGGCGACCGGGGCGCGCAGGATCTGGCCGTTGGTATAGACGTCGTCGCTATGGCCGGTTGCATCCATCATCCAGATGCGGCGTATGACATCCATTCCAGACGTGACACGGCCGAATACGGCGAAGCCCTGGCCGTCGGGGTTGCGCTTTCCGCCGAAATCAAGGCCTGGCTGATCGCCGACGCAGATGAAAAACTCGGCGCCGCTGCCGGTGCCTGGGGCGTCGCGGGTGAGCGAAATGGCGCCGTCGATGTGTCGCAAGCCGGTATGCGCTGTTGTTTCATGCGCTACCGGCGGGCCTTGTTTCAGATCCGTACGCGCACCGCCCTGCACGACATCGATGCGCGGATGACCGCGGTCGTTGTCCGCGCGCACGACACGGAAGAAGCGGCCGCCGTCGTAGGCGTGGGCATCGACATAGCGCAGAAAATCGTTCGCGGAGAGGGGGGCGCGGTCGGGGCGGAGGAGTAACGTTAGGGTGCCTAGGGGGGTTGCGAGTTCGACACGTGGTTGGGGGGGTAGGGTTGTTGCGGCGGCGGCAGCGCTGGCAGCGAGCAGGTTGCGGCGGGTCAGGTTGGGCAACTGGGTGCACCTTCAGAACGCAGGCAAGGAGACAGAAAATAGCTCTTCCAGCCGAGACGTCAAATGGCGCCGTCCGCATCGTCCATTTTGCCTTCCGTTGGCTAAGAGAGACGTTCAATACTGGGCATTCGCACCAGGCCTGTCAACGCCGTTATGGTCCAAGCGAAGCGGTAGCGTAACGTGTCGCCCGCGCGGATTCCATTGGCATCTCGATAGGAAAAAGAACTGCTTCCTTTCTTCTTACGGCACCAGAACACAAACCGAAGCCTGCGCCGCAATCCCCTCGCCACGTCCGGTAAACCCCAACCGCTCGCTGGTCGTTGCCTTTACTGAAACACGCCCCTCATCCACGCCGAGCAACGACGCGAGGCGGGCGATCATGGCGGGGGCGTGGGGGGTGATTTTTGGGCGTTCGCAGATCAAGGTGACGTCGGCGTTGGCCAGGACGCCGCCGCGGGCGGCGATGCGGGCGGCGGCATGGCGCAGGAAGCGGGCGCTGTCGGCGTCTTTCCAGGTGTCTTCGGTGGGGGGAAAGTGGCGGCCGATATCGCCTTCGGCGAGGGCGCCGTAGATGGCGTCGCAGAGGGCGTGGATGCCGACGTCGGCATCGGAATGGCCGTCGAGGCCCATGTCGTGCGGCACTTCGATGCCGCAGAGGAATAGTTTACGGCCGGCTTTGAGCACGTGCACGTCGTAGCCGTTGCCGACGCGGGGCAGGCGCGGGCCTAGGACCTGTTCCAAACGGACGAAATCCTCCTGGTAGGTGAGCTTGATGTTGTGGTCGGACCCGGCGACCAGCGCCACGCTGAGGCCGGCGCGTTCGAGCAGCCAGGCATCGTCGGTGGCGTCCGGGTGGGTGCCTTGGCGGTGCAATGCCAGGAGTGGGGCGTAGGCGAAAGCCTGGGGCGTTTGGGCGCGAAACAAGTTGGCGCGGGGGATGGTGGCGGCGATCACGCCGTTCTCGCCGCGCTTGAGCGTGTCGGCGACCGGGACGGCGGGGATGGCGCCGGTGTGGGTTTCGAGCGCGGCCAGCAGGGCAGGTACCAGATCGGGCGGCACGAAGGGGCGGGCGGCGTCATGCACCAGCACGAGGTCCGGCGCCCAGGGCTCCAGTGCGACGAGGCCGGCATGGACGCTTGCCTGGCGCGTTGCACCGCCGGGCACGCATGGCAGTTGGGGCAAGCCGGCGAGCGCGGCTTCTACAGCGGCGGCCTCGCCGACGGGTTGCAACAGGGTGGCGTGGGGGATGAGCGCCTCGGCGGCCCATCTTATGACGGGCTTGCCGGCAAGGAGCAAAAATTGCTTGGGGGCGGGGGCGCCGAACCGGCTGCCAGACCCGGCCGCGACCAGGATGGCGGCGATACGCATGATGAAGGAAGGAAGTATTTCTTTTTTGAAAAAAAGAAACAAAAAACATTTATTTTGTTAGTGCTTTGGCGGATGCGGCTTCGCTGATCCGTAAGATTCTGCATCGATTTGACCTTGGCAGTCGACTTTGTGCATTGCAGCATGACGTACTCCTGGGTAGGGTGCCCAAATGATGGGCAACTCCTCTCCCAGGATATCGCCGATTTCGCTCGGGCAAGGTGTTGTGCTCGTGGTGCCGGTGATTCTTGCGCCCATGTCGGGGGTGACGGACCTGCCGTTCCGGCGCCTGGCCAAGCGGCTGGGGGCGGGGATGGTGGTGTCGGAAATGATCGCCAGTTGGGCAATGGTGCGGGAGAACCGCAACACGCTGCGGATGGCGGCGCTGGACGACGGTGGAGCGCCGCGCGCCATTCAATTGGCCGGCTGCGATCCCGTGGCCATGGCCGAGGCGGCGCGCCTGTGCGTGGATCGAGGCGCCGAGGTGGTGGATATCAATTTCGGCTGCCCGGTTAAGAAGGTTGCGGTGGGTCAGTCGGCCGGCAGCGCTTTGATGCGCGATGAGCTGGCGGCCGCGCGTATTCTGGAAGCGACCGCGGCAGCCGTGTCGGTGCCGGTGACGTTGAAGATGCGCATGGGGTGGGACCATGGCAGCCTGAACGCGCCCCGGATGGCGGCGATCGCGGAGCAGTGCGGCATCCGCATGATTACCGTGCATGGCCGCACCCGGCAGCAATTTTATACCGGGTCGGCCGACTGGGCGTTCGTCCGCCGGGTCAAGCAGGCGGTGGGGATTCCGGTGATTGTCAACGGCGACATCCTGACCGCGGACGATGCGGCGGACGCGTTGGACCGCTCCGGCGCCGATGGGGTGATGGTGGGGCGGGCAGCATACGGGCGTCCGTGGGCGCCGGGGCACATTGCCCATTTTTTATGCACGGGCGCGAGGCTGGCGGAGCCTGGGTTGCAGGATCAGCTTGAGATTCTGCTGACCCATTATGGCGACATGCGGGTTCATTTCGGTTCCCATGCCGGAATGCGCCTGGCGCGCAAGCATGTCGCCTGGTATTCGCGTGGCCTGCCAGGGTCGGCGGAGTTCCGGGCGTCGGTGATGCGCCTCGGCGACCCGGATGCCGTGGTCGATGCCATCCGGCGGTTCTACGACCCGTTGATCGAAGTGGGCGCCGGCCGGCGGTTGATGGTGCCAGGGCAGGAACCAGAGGTTGAGGCGTTGGCGGCATGAACGCGCACACCGCCATTGCCTGCGCCAAACCGCGCGTCGCCCCGCTGCCGGCGCCCGATGCCGCGGCCTTGTTCGCCGCCGTTCCCGCCGCCTGCATGCTGCTCGACCGGGAAAACCGCTTCCGCGCCGCCAACCAGGCCGCCGAACAATTTTTTGCGGTGTCGCTCGCGCAGCTTCGCCACCATGGCCTGGCCGATTTCATCGACCATGACAGCCCGGTGTTCCGCATGATTGCCAAGGCGCGCGACCACGACGCCTTGGTGTCCGAACGAGACATGAATTTCGAAGGGCCGCGGATCAACCAGCGCGGCGTGGCGGTGCAGGCGGTGCCGGTGGCCGAGGAGCCGGGATCGATCATGTTGGTGGTTTCCGACTGGTCCGCCACGCGCGCGCTGGACCGCCAGCTTAGCTCGCGCCAGGCGGCGCGGTCGGTCGCCGGCATGGCGGCGATCCTGGCCCATGAAGTGAAAAACCCGCTCTCCGGCATTCGCGGCGCGGCGCAGTTGCTGGAAAATTCGGTGGCCGATTCGGATCGCGAGCTGGCGGTGCTGATCCGTGACGAGGCGGACCGCATCCGTGCGCTGGTCGATCGGATGGAAATGTTCGGTGACAAGCCGATCGAGCGCACCGGGGTGAATATTCACCGCGTTCTGGCCCATGTTCGCCGGCTGGCGCAAAGCGGCTTTGCGGCGCACCTGCGGGTCACCGAATCCTATGACCCATCGTTGCCGCCGGTGTGGGGCAACCGCGACCTGCTGGTGCAGGTGATGCTCAACCTGGTGAAGAACGCCGCCGAGGCGATCACGCAAGCCGGTGGTGGCGGCGAAATCACCCTCACAACCGGCTATCAGCCGGGCGTGCGGCTGGCCGCACCGACCGACACGCAGCAACTCAATTTGCCGCTGGTTGTCACGGTGCGCGACACCGGGCCCGGGATACCGGCAGATTTGGAGCAGACTCTTTTCGACCCGTTTGTGACCACAAAATCCGGCGGCTCTGGCCTGGGGCTTGCACTGGTCGCCAAGATTATCGGCGACCATGGGGGCTTGATCGAAGTGGAAAGCAGACCAGGACGAACCGAGTTTCGCATCTTTCTACCGGTGTTCCCCGAAGAGCGGGAGACGCCGCCGACGGCGCTCGGCTGATGTCCACGCCTCCGACGGTGCTTGTGGCGGACGACGACAGGTCGATCCGCACCGTTCTCACGCAGGCGCTCGGGCGCAGCGGCTACCAGGTGCGCGCCACCGGCCACGCCCAGACGCTGTGGCGCTGGGTCGAGGAGGGCGAGGGCGATCTCGTCATCACCGACGTGATGATGCCCGACGATAATGGGCTCGATCTGCTGCCGCGCATCCTGCGCGTGCGGCCGGGGCTGCGGGTGGTGGTGATGAGCGCGCAGAGCACGCTGATGACCGCGGTGAAGGCGGCTCAGCGCGGGGCGTTCGAATACTTGCCCAAGCCGTTCGACCTCAAGGACCTGCTCGCGGTGGTGGACCGCGCGCTGGCGGTGCCGGCACCGATCGTCGACCCGGAAGCCGAGCCGCGCGACGGCGAGGAAAAACTGCCGCTGATCGGCCGCAGCCAGGCGATGCAGGATATTTACCGCACCATCGCCCGGCTGACCACGACCGACCTGACCGTCATGGTGACCGGCGAGAGCGGCACCGGCAAGGAACTGGTGGCCCGCGCGCTGCACGATTACGGGCGCCGGCGTAACGGTCCGTTCGTGGCCATCAACATGGCGGCGATTCCGCGCGAATTGATCGAAGCCGAATTGTTCGGCCATGAACGCGGCTCGTTTACCGGGGCGCTGAGCCGTGGGGTGGGGCGGTTCGAACAGGCGGCCGGGGGCACATTGTTCCTTGATGAGATCGGTGACATGCCGTCCGAAGCGCAGACCCGGCTACTGCGCGTGCTACAGGAAGGCGAATTCACCAGCGTGGGCGGACGCCAGCCGATCCGCGCCAATGTGCGCATCGTGGCCGCCACGCACCGCGACCTGCGGCAGTCGATCGCGGCGGGTACGTTCCGGGAGGATTTGTTCTACCGCCTCAACGTGGTGCCGATCCGGCTGCCGCCGTTGCGTGAACGCACCGAGGATATCGGGCCGCTGGCGCGCCACTTTCTGGAGCGCGCCCGGGAATCCGGGCTGCCTTCAAAGTCGCTCGATCAGAGCGGCATCGATGCGCTGCGCGCCTATCGCTGGCCCGGCAACGTTCGGGAACTGGAAAATGTGATGCGCCGGCTTGCGGCGCTTACGCCGCAGGAAGTGATCAGCGCCGATATTGTCCGCGCCGAAGTGGCCGAGCCTGCCCCGGTTGGCGGCCCGATCAACCCGGGGGCGCCGGATGGCAGCAATCTTTCCACGGCGGTGGAACGACACCTCAAACACCTGCTCGCAGGCAGTGCCGGCGGCATGCCGACGCGGGATATTTACGACCAGGTGCTGGCCGAGGTGGAACGGCCGCTTATTCGGATGACTTTGTCGGCGACGCGGGGGAATCAGATCAAGGCGGCGGCTATTCTGGGGTTGAATCGGAATACTTTACGGAAGAAGATACGGGATTTGGATATCCCGGTGGTGCGGGGGGTGGGGTAGGAAGAAAGCAGTTCTTTTTTGAAAAAAAGAACCAAAAAACTTTTATTTCATTGCCATCACGTACATGCTATTATTCGTCTGCATGGCGGCGGCGGCCACCAACCGGATTAAAGTGGGCGGCACGCTGTACGGTTTGGCCCGCTATGGCGGCCTTGACAAGTGCACGTTCGAGATTGTGTAAATGGGTGTGGAACGGTATTCGAGGTGACGCCGTAAAAAATAACAGCCCCTTCCAAGGGCGGACGTTTCCAAGGAACGGTCATTTCCAAGATGCGCGTGAACGGCTCGACGGTCTCACTCACCCAGTGCAGGCGCTGCGAAATCCACATCCTGGTATAAGTCCGCGACAGGTATCTGGCAGTCGATCTCGGGCAAATCGAGCACGTCGTCCGCCGTCAAGGCCAGGGCGGTCCATGGGTCTTCGCCGGCCTGGCGATGCAGGACCAGGACGCCACTTGTTACGGATTCAATCACCACGTAACGCCGGATCGAAGGGACAGAAGCGTATTCGCGCAGCTTGACGATACGATCGACCCGGCCGCTCGAAGGGCTGACAATTTCGAAGATGATGACAACGCCGGGCACGGTTCTGTCGGTGCCGGTGATCTCGGAGCAAGTGACGAGCGCATCCGGGTAGCGGATAGCGTTTCCGATGGTGGCTACGCCAACATCCGGTCCCAGAGGTTGGCAGGATGTGCCGCGTAATTGCCCGGTGAGTGAGAACATCAAGTTCCGCATGATGATGCCATGATTGACGGTTCCGCCCGTCATGGCGACGGGCTGGAAGCCGTCGAATTCGTAGCGGCCTTCCTGGCTTTCTGCCCAGGCGAAAAACTGTTCGGCAGTCCAAGGTTTTTGCAGGGTGACGTTCATGCGGCTCGATTGTAGCACGAACGGGCGTTTGGACATCTCTTTTTTTCGGCTGGCCCAGTGGTTAAAATCTGCGGGAAGAGTCCTCGGATTTTAACCACTAGCCTTTGATTTGGTGGGGCAAATTCCCTGACGCTCTGGTAGCGAGCGTCAGGTTTGCACCACTAGGTTATGCCGCAGGGAGGTCATGACGTGCGACACTGCGTCCGACAGCCCGTGGAGTCCGGGCGCGGGCAAAGCCCCCGCACTGCTTGATGGGTCAAACCCTGCGCGGATTGGCATGACCTGCTATAAGCCACTCGATTTGGGTTTTACGCTCGCGACGCTTGTTTTTGCTCTTGGGGCAGACATGACACTTCCGAAAGTAAGGGCGGTGCCGCCGCCGCCTTCCAGCGCGATTGCCGGCTGGTATTCGCAAGCTCATCTGCTCGACAGTTATGCAATCGAGCTTCTGCTGGATACACCGCGCGACGCGCGCTTACTTGCCAAGCGCATACTGTTGACGCAGCCAGCTCCGGTCAGACTGCTGTTGGCCGTACGGGATGCGGTGATGGCGAAAATGGGCGTCGCGACAACAGCCGATATCAGCCGCGCTATGGAGGGCAGGGATCGCATCGGCTTTTTTCCGGTCATATCCAGCACGCCGGCGGAAATCGTGGTGGGATACGACGACAGCCATCTCGATTTCCGCACGTCGATCGCCATCATTGGCGAGCCGAACGGCGACGTTCTTGTCGCTACCACCGCCGTGCGCTGCCACAACATGGTCGGCCGCCTGTATCTTTTCGCTATCAAGCCATTCCATGTTGCAATCGTCAAGGCTGGATTACGGCGAGCCCAATTAAGGAAGTAGTTGTTTTCTGAAGAAAAGAACCAAAAGACTTTTGCTCTTGCCGCAATCCCCAATCTGGCGGCCTCAGCTTCAACCGTCGGGCAGGCGCAGAGTCAAAAGTTTTTTGGTTCTTTTTTTCAAAAAAGAACTGCTTCCTTCTGTCTTGCCTAACTTCGTACCCGCGCCGCAGCCTGCCGAGCCAACCCCGCCAAAAACCTACGAACGAGCAACTCCGGCCGGCTGCCCGTCAGCTTGCAGGCGATTTCCACCTGGCGCGCTTCCTCCAGCGCGCGCGCCAGGGCGTCTGCGGGCCACAGCGCGAGGCTTGCGGTTACGCCGGCGATGGCCCTGAAGAATACGGGGGGCCGCAACGTACGCACGGCATCGGGGGCGGGCATTCCGGCGGACATTCGCAATCTTGCCTGGTGCAGACGCTGTAAATGACTGATGGCCATGCGAATGAGTGCAACGCCGTTGAGACCTTCGGCCAGGGCGCGGTCGATGGCGGCGTCGGCCGCCGGGCCGTTGCCGCGGGTTGCGGCGACCAGGCCCTCATCGGCCGATGATCCGGCCGCGTCGCCGGCGCATGTGCGCGCCATGGTGAGATCGACGCGGGCGCCGGCGCCGGCCAGGAGAGCGAGCTTTTCGGTTTCCGCGCGCACGACGGAACGGTCGCCGCCGACGGCTTGCGCGAGCCATTGGATCGCTTCCGGTTCGGCGCCGACGCCCATTTCCGCCAATATGGAGCGGATCAGATCCTGCAACGCCTTGCCGTCCTCGGGGTAACAGCCGATTGTGGCGGCATCGGGGGCCGCGTCGAGGAATGTGCGCAGACGGCCTTTGCCGAGGCCTGGCGCTTCCAAAACAAGCAGCGCCTCGCCAGCGGACTTCAGGGCGCTGCGAATTGCCTCGAGCGCCGCATCGGTCACTTCGCGCACACGAACGACCCGCCTTCCGCCGGTCATTGCCAAGGCGGCCATTTCGGCGGCGATATACGTCCAGCCGTCGCGGTCCAGTTCGGCAACGCGAAACGGATCGTTGAGTGACCCTGCAACCGTCTTTGTCAATTGCCGCGCGCGCTCGCGGATCAGGCCTTCGTCCTCGCCATATAATAGCACGGCGCGGGCTTTGGCGGGGTCGCGCAGGAAGGCGGGCACCTGGCGGGCGTCCAGCTTCATGCGTAAGACCGGCAAGGAAGCAGTTCTTTTTTGAAAGAAAGAACCAAGAAACTCTTATCTGTTATGGGCCGGCAGCAACGGGCAACAGAACTGCTTCCTTCGCGCTTGCGCTTCCCTTGCTGCGACCGGGCGGCGTCGAAATGGTGGGCTGAAGCCCACCCTACGGCCTTGTTCATTAGGCCTGATCGGGGTGGGCGCGAAAATAGATCGCCAGCGCCTGGACGATCTGGTCCGCCAGGTTCTCGGCCATGCGCCGCTCGACAGCATCGGTTGAGAGGTCGCTGTAGAAGAATTGCTCGTCGATGACGTTGACGCCGTCCAAGGCGCGGACCGTGCTGGAAACGATCTTCTTTCCGAAGAATCCTGGTTCCTTAAGGGTAAACGCGGCCGTGCCGAGAAAGCGCGTCCGATCGCTCGAGTTATCGCCTTGAATACCGATCGCCGTGCCGGTGAAAATAAGGCCGACGCTCAGCTCATATTGCTTGCTGCCGTCGGTGCCGGTGCCTTCCAGCCGGCGCTCGAGCGCCTCGCGCAATAACTGGCCGTTACGGTTCGGGATCACATCGACAAATATGTCGCGCAGCCCGGCCACCGTCTTGCCGCCGGGCGCGTAGAGCGGGTGAAAACCACAGCCGCCCATGGTCATCACAAGCACCAGGACACGCGCTCTCCGCCAGCCAACCCTCATGGCGCCACCACGAAGTTCACAATGCGGTCCGGGACGTGAATGCGTTTGACGACGCGCTTTCCGTCCAGCAACCGCGCCACATTCGGTTCCGC
>Ga0116229_10001134_pt1 | contig 40502 bp, 31 predicted proteins | sample S1TSphgellanicum_3_FD_87313 | JGI IMG/M metagenome (GOLD analysis project Ga0116229, IMG submission 87313) | Host-associated microbial communities from peat moss isolated from Minnesota, USA - S1T2_Fc - Sphagnum magellanicum MG | ecosystem: Host-associated > Plants > Peat moss > Unclassified...
TTTTAAAAAACAAAAAAATAATAAAATAAAAAAAATTTTTTTTTTTTTTTTTTTTTTTTTTTTTTTTTTTTTTTGCAATTTAAAGATTGATTGTTAACATTGTAAGTTTGAATATCCTTATAATTTTTATATGTTTAATTTGTGGCATTTAAAAAAATTGACATTGATTTATTTCCAGGCGTCACGGGTCTTTATACCAATTGTTAATCTATTTATCATAGGCTATGGTCAAGTTTAGCACATTAAAAACAAATGATTATTTATTTTCAAAAAATTGATTCATTTTTTCAGAAATAAAAATAAATTTCTTGCTTTTGGAAATTAAATTTTTTAGTGAAATAAAATTTATGCCTTTTTTGGTTTTCATAAGCCGCCATAGATAGCCATAATTTTTTACTATTTTTCCCTTTCCTTGTTGAACTTTCAACAATATTATTAACACAACCTTACTTATGATCATCCTTTACCTTTGCATCTTCATCCTTAACCCTTGAAACTTTGCCATCATATTGGTCAAACAAAGAAAACAAACTTCATAAACACCACATAACAAAGGTCTACCACAAACATCAAACACTAAACACCCCTTAATGAACTATGTTTGGTGTTCATTGTGGGACCTACATGTGTTGTTAACCTATATCAATTTTTAACCCATGATCTTTCAATAAAAAGACAAGATTCCTACCAATAGCCTATTTTTGGGCATAGAAAAATAAGCATGTTGTTTTTAAATTTATCTTACAATTAACTGTGTGATAATAAAATCTTGTAGCAAAACAAGGTGGCTTCACATAAATCTTTGCATCGATATTTATGCAAAACATTGGATAGAACTTGTAAAAAGGTTTTTAACAATTTCCACCACAAACCACTTCCCACCTTAATGTGTGATTTTGCACCTTCCACCATATCATCATAAAGTTTTAGTTTAGCATTGCCCATTCATTGGATTCAAGCTATTGGTAAGGAGAATGAACTTGTTTCCACCACTTTCTTCAACAAAGGAGAAGGTTTTGCCACATACTTTTTTTGCCACAAACACAAAGCCTTTTCCCAATGCTAGAATGCAACCCTTTACCAAGTGTAACTAGATTAATGGTTGAGCATAGTAAAAAGTTGCAACTTCTTGGAGACAAGGAACAAAAGCAAAAATATAATCATTCATTGAAAAAATGCTCACAAGAGTTTTAAAAAAAAACTACAATCATGAGAATTTAAAGCTCGAATTACCAATTTGTTTATAGATGTTTTTAGTAGTTAACTTTGCATAAGAAACTAAATTGAAAAAACCCATTGTAAGATCACTATTATTAAGAGCTCACCAAAGAGAATTAAAAATATTTACAAGCAAAACCAAACTTGCTCCAAGTTCCAAACAAAGCTCATTGAAACTTCATGGCAAGAGTTTTCATGTGTCTTCTCAATGAAGATGGGGACGATGCAAAGAATGGAAGCAAACTTCTAGTTTTAGGTTTTTGTGCATCTACTCCAAATATTTTCTCACTTGAGAACAACATTTATTAGAGATTTCAACACCTCAACATTTCAATTTCACAAAATTTTGTTAATTTGTTTTTAAGGATTATTTAATGTTGAACCTGACCCTAACCTTCGGTATACCAACCAAGTAAATAATTAATTTGAAAAAATATGTAAAAAAACATATGAAAATCTATCCAAAGCCTAGGTAGGTCACCTATGTAAAGTTACTTGGATGAAAAGTATTCAACAGGCTAGCTAGCTGACATGCATCTCATAAAAACATGAATGAAAAATTATCCAAATCCCTGTGAAGCCAAGGCAGCCTATTATGTACATGTAAAAATGTGGATGAAAAACTATCCAAAGCCTAGTTGGGTCACCTATTTAAATTTTACTTGGATGAAATGTATTCAACAGTCTAGGTAGCCTACATGCATGTTATTAAAACATGGATGAAAAATTATCCAAATCCCTTCCTAGCCTTGAGTATACCCACCTGAAGAACAAGGCAACAATCAGGGAAACCAAGCTGCTGGTGGCGAGGAGTGGTTTTCTTTCAAGCTTTCCGTTGCGCTGCAAAACTGGCTATGGCGAGCGTGGAGCTGATGAACGCCAGCGTCCGTCTCACCTGGTGCTCTTCTCCTACAACTCCTCCTCCTCCTCCTCCTTCTTGTTCCTTTTTGTTCTCCCACCGCATCTCCACCACCACCACACCATGGTTGCGGAATGCCGCAATCAGCAGTAGTCGCCAAGTTCCATGTGGTTTCTGCTGCAGCAGGAATGTGGCGGCACTGCTGCAGGAAAAAACGAGAAGGAAAAATCGCACCTCTTCACGCCTCTTGAACAGCTTACTTTCTTGCGGAGGAGGGGAGGAAGCAGGAGCAGCAAGAAGTGCCCGATTAGCTGCTAGTGGAGTCAAAATAGACGAGCAAGTAAGGCTGGACGATGGCGGAGAGCGGGAGGTTGAGACTCGCGGGAAGGTGGCGGCAGGTGGTTTTTCTTCTAGGCATGGCGTGGAGATAACACTGTTTTTTCAAGGATTTCTGAATCTTGCGCTTTCCTTGGCTGTTTGTGTGAACAATCTTGGCCAGGCTCCTTCCAGGTTTTCGTCTTTCTGGTTTGCCTCTGCTACTTTTGTTGTGTTGCATTTGTATCAGACTTTGTACAAGACCTGAATGAGACGGATGAGGCAGCTGCCTTTTTTGCAATTCTGATCAATATGGAGTTTGCAGTATAGCTGCAAACTTGCCAAATGCAGCAGCTATTCAAGAAATCAGCTGGGAAGAAAATGCGGAATTACCTCCTATCCCATCCAGCTTTCCTCCACTTCCAGATGTAACATTGCCTGCCTATGAAAAGGTATGATTTTCCACACTCAGTTCTGTGAAATCCATAGGGGGAGGCATGTTTTGAATTAGGGTTTGAAGGTCTTCCCTATTCTCTGGACTGAATTCAAAGCCTTGCATGGGATGACGCTTATGTTTCAACACTAAAAAAGACAGATACACAGAGCAAAGGCAAAGTCTTGGTTCCACATTGTATGAAGACAAAGAGAGGAGTGTCTACTCTTTTGATGTAATTTTGAGGGCAATGTTGTGTTCAGAGGGAGGCCTCTCAGGTCTTTCATACCCTTAGCTTAGTGTGGGATCCCTACTTGTAGACACTAGTTAGATGCAGAACGGGGAAGGCTGCCTCATAATGCTCACAGTGTGGAGACAGATCTGGAAGTGTCCAATATTTCAATGCAGTTTTAGGGTAATGTATTCAAATGGCAGCTGCACTTTTAAATCATTTAACACCTTGCTCCTGCACCTTTATATACCACTTTGCACTTGAGGCTGAAACTGAAGTGCTGGCCAGCACATGGAAGTCATGAGTAGGCAATTGACAAATTGCTGTTTGTGTAACAGTTTTCTAGAGAAAATCCAGATTTACATAGATTCTGCAAACCATTTATATATAGGCAAGAAATAAAGGTTACCCTCCTCACAAGCTTGTTCCTGCTTGAATGAGGATACTATTGACTTTCTGTTTAGCTATTGAGTGAGCCAACATCATGATTGAGTCTTTCCATCACTCCCAGAAATGTAATAGAAACTCTGGCTGCAGATTTTTCGAAAAACATTTTGCTCTGCAATTTGGGGCAGATTATGCTTACTCTACATCCACTGTTGGGAGCTGGAAAAGTAAGCGGGGAACCATGGCAGCTAGTCACTGCTATTCATGAGGAAGGCAGCCATCTACTTCATGAGTGATGGTCATGAGTATATGACAACTCTAATTCTTGTTGTTATGAAACTAAAAGTGGACTGTTGTTTAAACCATCCTCATGAATGGAGGCACTATCTGTCTGATACACTCCCCCACTCATTTCTGCTTTGCTCTTCCTCAAACTGCTTCTGCTCTGTCCAATTGGGTGAGGTGTCATGGCCAAAAGGCTATGGCAAGAAGTGATTTTAAGAGTAGAGTGTCCCCAGCAGTTCCTTATGTCTCCATATCTCTGGCTGTGCTTTGCATCAATCTCTTTCTGCAAGCAAAGATACCTCCATCCATTAGTCATTAAGAAGCTTGGCAGTGCAGATGGTTTTGCAGAATGGGCTACGTGTATTCCTGCTGGAAGACCATGAGCTGGGCCTGGTCAGTGAGACTCCAATCCTTTTGCAAGCCCCTGGTATAGATGACTAATTTCACCTATGCTAAATAGGTGTCAATGTGCAGCTGTCAATTATGTACTGTCCCGGTATAGAAGCTTGCAGATCTAGTGATGACAGATGATTGTCATGGTAATGAGTGGGGCAGGTAGGAGGGCAGCTAATTGTTCGTGGTGGTGGTAAGACTGAGCCTCCTTCAAAGGCATGAAACTCTCCTCCCTTCCTTGTGACTTTGTTCATCTTGTTATCTGATTGACTAGTTTCTAGAGGGTGAAATGGAGAGCACACTTCTCTCAGCAGAAATGTTGGGTACTGTATGTGTTATCCCAATCTTTATGACACATCAGTTCATATAGTTTGTCTTTGCACTTGGGGCAAGTTCATTCACACAATCCATGTATGGGTAGGTGGGCCTTGCAGCAATTGCAGCTACTGTGCAGAGAAGTGGAGGCAGCATTGCACATCCTGCTGATGTTTTGAATGCAAAACTTGAGGTTGGTATCCTGTAGCAGATGAGCCCTTGTGCATCATCTTATGAAGAGCTACTGTGTAAATGTAATACAGGGGTGAAGTGCTGAGAGGTGGAAGAGGTGCCATGATGGTTTAGACAAAGTTACGCAGCAGTGTCCTTCTAATGAACCTATTTGTCATGTCTCTGGTCATCAGGCTATGGCAGCACGTGTTGAGGCATCATCAAGCGTGTCATCTATGAATGTTGCATTTCGATGCCTTGCTGAAGATCTTCCAGTTGTCTTCCCGTTATTCTCTGAAGGTATGCATGTAGCTGACCTTCAGTTCAGAGGTCATGGTCATTAACAGACTGAGGGAGTCTCAATTTTCCTGATATTGTTCAGGTTATGTCTCTGTTCCAGGTGTTGTCTGTGTGGTTATGCCCAGTTTCTGAATGTGGGGCAGCAAAATGCAGAGAGTAAACCAGCAGAGGGGTTGCTCCAGTGAGAGAGGCCATGATGTCTACTCTATGGCATGTATGTATTCAGATTGCTGAATCAAAAGAAAATGGAACGTAGATGCTAGCTGGAGCTGGCTTGCCTGTGAATTGATTCAATTTTCTTCATGTGCAGTCAAGAGACCTTAAATGTGCATGATGTGAGGTGTCAGTGGTGTGGCAGACCTTTTTGCACAAGCTCTGTTTTTGTTGGAACCTTACATCATAAGGTCTCTCTGTGCACCCCATGTGGCTCATCCAGGCTATTCTTAGGTGGCTAGGCTCTCACTAGAGATGGAAAACCATAGCCCATAGTTAATATATTAGTTATTCATGCACCTTATGGCCAGAGCGGATGAGTCTTCAATTATATTGTGTGTTATCTTCTTCTTAGAAGGTGGTCTCTAAATGTCGGTGCCACTGGGCTTCCTGGTTGGTCTGCTTAACATTAAAGTTGAACCACCACCTGAGATGAGATCACACTCTTTGTACATTAGATACATGCACCTTCAGGTAGATCATATAGTACATTCATTGATATCATATGAGTATCTTGTAGTTGTACAGGAGCCACTGATGCCTGAGGACAAGTTGGAGCTTGTGTGTTCCCAACTCCTTGGTGCTATTGCCAGGCGTGGTGATGATGTACATTCACCCTGCTTCCTTTTCCTGTGTGTTCATGGATTTGTTCTGATAGGTCTTTTTGTGATGAATGGTGCATGCACTAACAATCACTTACTTGCTTACTGGTGCTTTTGGTTTAAATGCAGGCAGGAAGCATTGTTGGAAGAGAGTTTCCAAAATTGCTATACGGAAATGAGAGTGTATATGCACGAGTACCTGAGGCAGAGACTGTAAAAAATGTGCAGCGTAGTGATCTCTTGGCTTTCCACAAGCAAGTTTTTCAGTATGTCTCAGCTCTTAACTGATCCCATGTGTTTTCTTGTACATTGCTGGTGATTGTAGCTCACCAAGCATGTTAGGATTTTGATGATTCAGATGATTTTACAATAGTTCATTGCTCTTGTCACTCATTACTGCCACAAGTAGTTCTTGCATATTTGTACAGTTGTTCTTGCAGTCCTTTATTTTGGAACACTACAGATTTATAATGTTTGTTGCATTTATGGCTAAGGTATCAAGACACTGGCTTTCAAGCCAACTATGTCTGTGCATCTGGCTCTTTATTCTGTGTAAGGATCAATTTCATGTGAGAAGACTAGTGGCAATTACATCAGTAGTGATGATCACTGATTCTTTGGTCACCAGCCCAGATGCAGGAGTCTTGGGAATATGGGGTGATTTTGATAGCTCTGCAGTCAAAGTCATGTTGCAAGAATATTTTGGAGATTGGCAGACCTCTTTGTCCAGTGAACTGACAGGCAAGAATGGAATTCTGATGGTAGCTAATGGGAAACCAGCACCAGAAACTGGTATCAGTGCCAGTGGCCCCAACATCTATGTGGTGGATCGACCGGGTCTTAGTCAAGGGTGTGTGCCTACCATCTTCTCTTCTGGGAGGTTTGAGGTCCCCAAGTTCAAGATTTGTGTTGTCTCAATTCCATAGAGAATGCTGTCATTGCTTTCAAATGAGATATGAGTATGTTTTCTTCTTGATGATATTGAAGGTATGTACGGATGGGAGAGCTGGGAACAACATTGGCGGATCCTGATGTGTGTGCATTAGATGTGCTCAATGGCATACTCAATGGTTTTGGAGGTCTATTGTTTGATGAGGTATCTGTCTTTTCAAATCAAGTGCTTGGGTCTAAAGAGTGATTGCTGTTATCATTTTAGCAGAGGCTAGCTCCGTGGAATGCAGTGTGGGCAGAAGCCACTGATGAAGAGCTTATGCTGTGGGGAAACAACAGGTGCGCTCTAGGGAGGGGCTGGCATATTCAGTATCAGGGGGTTGGGCACCTGCTGTTGAGCACAGAGTACCTTTCTAACCTCCACAGTTTTCCTTTCCTTGAATATCAAAGGAGCCAGTCCTAAGATCAGTTGGCTCCTTTCTAACTTGCTATGAGAAAACATTTATGGAGCTAGTACTGTGTAGGGCGCTTTTGTGGCAGGTGGAGAAACGCAGCTGAAATCTGTTGTGCAGTTTGTGCAAGCTGTAAAGGGAGTGTTACACAAAGTCACACAGGAACCACCTTCCATAGGTGTCTCCTCCTCACTCAAATTCTCTATTATCAGTTTGACAGTTTGTGCTTTGTTCATGTTATTTAGTCAAAGACAACATTGTTGTTAATTGTGGTCTTCTGTTTGTGTGAAGTCACTTTGGGATGCTCTCCTGGTTATGTAGTTATTGGGAAGCAGATTGCAGTGTGGTCAATCTGAAGAATCCACAACTAGATTGTTTCCAGGTTAGGAATCTTGTCCAGCTCAATTTTCCATTTTCCTGAAGGGCCAAGTGGTTGTTTGTACCTTATTTCTTGCAGAGTTGTTAGATCGAGCTAAAGATGCTGCTCTCAATTCCTTCATCTTCAATTTTACTGACAGGTCTGGTAACATCTTTATTTCCATAAGGTGCCTAGTGGTTTGACATTACCATAGCTTTAGTATAAACCAAACCATTTTTCAAGAGTTTTGTACATATTTATCTTCAAATTCCTTGGTTAAAGAGGCAATTGCATATTGATTGTATGGACAAATATGACTTGGAAACCTGCATACCAATTGAGGGGAAATTCTCTGGTTCTTTTCTTTCAGATGGTTTGATGATTCTCCCATTCCATCCAATTTAGTTAGGTGCAGATTTATGCAGTTTGGGCTCCTCTTGATTCTCTGTTTGCAGAATTATTGACTTCTGTACAATATAAGCCAATGACTTTTCATGAGTTTGGGTCAGCTGTTTTGAGTCATTTTCCCCAAATCCCTGAGCATTTTACAGTAGTCGACATGTTTGATTTTGCATTCAGCCTGTTTTGTCATAAGAAAAGAATTTCCAGACCTGAGCAGGGTCAGTGTTTGTAGCCTCATATGTGTTGGTGATGTGCCTTATGTTTCATATAGATGCAACTCTGCAAGTTGATTGGAGAGTAGGGTTAGAGTATGTACTGCCCTGTTTATTCTCATGTTGGAAGTTTGACAATTGAATGCCAAGATGGTGGCATGGGTGCATCAGTGGGGTGCAGCTGGGCAGAGTGTTAGCGTATGAGCTATTTGACATTGACCAAGACTTCATCTTCAAGTACAAGAAACTGGTGGAACAAACAACGGCAAATGATGTTTTGAAAGCTGCACAAGTCCATTTGCATCCTGAGTCACAGACAGTGCTCATTGTCACTGATGTCCAGAAAGTGCAGCCATTGTTGGCTGCCTCTGGTATCCCTGTGGTACAACTCAGGCCAAGTTATTTGAATGGTAGGTGATGCAAAAGCATCCAGAGAAGGGTCTTTAGAGCAGCAAGTTAATTTCTTTCAATCCAAGGGATTTCTTGAGCTGGGAATTTGGTAACAAGGCGATGTCCACTTCTGCTTCTTAGTCCCAGCCAATCATAGTGAACTGTGACACTGTCTTGGATACCAGAGGCATGCCTCATTTTTAGGAAATAGAGCTCCAAACAAGCCTTCCAGAGCTGAAGGTATGTTTAATTTGTTTGTGAACCAATGCACAAAAAACTATTGTTTCGGACAATGTGACCAATTTGCTTTCTGCTTGTGTGAGTCATTCTTTCAGAAGTGATATGTGGACTAATGACAGCCTTCCACCAACCTAACCAGTATTGGGCAGGCATGGATTTCTGGCAGGACTTCAATCCAGTTACCTAGCGGGTTGTCCATTGATGAGAAAATCATTCAACACATGGTAAGCCGTTGCTAGCAACAAAATCATTACACCCTGCAAAGAGTCTTTGAATTTTTTTGAACAACAGTACCATCAGTGTAGGTCTCCAACCATTGTAATGTTTTGAATGGCATTCTGTACTTGTGATAGTTTGGTGGGGGCATGGAATGAATGCTGGGATTATAATACCATAAAATAATGGCCAGAATTTTGACAGAATGCACTCTAAATATTGAGCTGCATGCTTTATGTCTGGTCACAGAGCAATCTGACTTTGACACATGTTTGTTGAATAATTTGTTTATTTTGAAAATATCACTTTGACAAATCAAATGTTCCTGACAATTCGATATTTTCCTTCACAAATTTTTTTTCTTTCAATAAAATTTATCAAAATGTAACATTTGTGAAAAATAATATAATTTGTGTTAAAGCTGCCAAGCTCCTATGGTATTTTGTAGGTAGTTGAAGGATGACTTCGACTTTGGCTTTAGATCATTGAGCTTTTGGCCGGTTATTGAATTTTTTCATAACGAATGCATAGGGTTCTTTTTTTAATGAAAAGGGTGCTGGTTAGATGATCAATATTTTGCTAATAAACTAATGGTTATGAATAGAGGTAGGTTATCAAATATCCAGTTGATAATTGTCAATTACCCTGCCAGTTATACACCGGTTACAGGATTTTTTAAAAACAATTAAAGTTTTAAATAATCTGTTTTTAAAAAAAAATTATCATGAAAATGTTCAGTTCTTTTTGGATTGATAACCTATCTAGATGATAACCAGGCCATCTGGGTAAGTTATCAAAGTTTGAAAATTCAATACCAGATGGTTAGGTTATTAATCAATTATAAAAAAATTAATAACCAACAGGTAGATTATTTGAAAATTCAATACCGGATGGTTAGGTTATTAATTGATTATAAAAAAATTAATCACCGACTGGTAGATTATTCGAAAAATTCAATACCAGATGGTTAGATTATTAATTGATCATAAAAAATTAAGAACCAACTGGTAGGTTATTAATAATCTACCTGGTAACTGGGTTGATAACTGGGTTGAAACTCAATAACTGGCCAATACGGGTCGATACTTGGACTTTTGTTGAGCAAAATTGGCTCTTTGAAATCAAAGTATGACAACCCATTTATTCAGGTTGGTTGCTTCTCTTATTGATAACCTAACTGATAACTGGGTTAATAATTGGGTCAAAACTCAATAACTGGCCAACAACACTTGGTCCTTTACCCTTGTTCAGGAATACTACTACTACTATTACTACTTGGACTAGATACTTGGACATTTGGTGAGCAAATTGGCTCTTCGAAAATCAAAGTATGACAACCCATTTATTCAAGTTGGTTACTCCCTTACTCTGGACTTGAATAATATCCAAAGGTCCCACAACCTTTTCCATAATGAGTACAGAGCTGAGAGCTTCAGTTATTTTGGTTTTGCTGTTGGAACTCTGACCATCTGGCCCTACAACTCTTAAAGAGCTTTAAGAACAGAATTAATTGTGGGCCCTGTTCCTTTTGTCAATCAGAATGACCATTTTGTTACTCACCAAAAAAATACCGCCTACCAAGATACCATAAAGACAGGTCCAACTTGACTGCAGTTGCCACTAATGTGTTATGGAGCTCACCATTTTCATCTTTGCAAAAGGGCAGTAATTAAATTTTTTTATAAAAAAAAGTCCTCTGTTATAGCCTTTACATGATGAGCATTGTGCAGTATGGGTTCTACATAAATCCAGATAGTTATATAGTAACTATACATTTCATAGTATATATTTATAAGTATTCTTTGCACCTGTATGCATGTCTTCTAGGTATCATAGTCCTTATCAGCTTTGGCAAGTTAATTGTCAAATAAAATATGTTTTGAGAATTTAATCTAAGCTCATGGATTTTTCGAATTCTGGAGTTATGAGCATGTAGGTAATACATAATCTTGTTTGAAAGAGAGAAAGTTATGTCATATGTGTGTATTTTTCAATCTATTTATCGAGCGTTAATGTTAGGCATGTCACTGAATGTTAGGCATTTCACTTGAGTTCAAATCCAACACAAAACCTTTTTGAATTGCAAGAAGTGTACAACTGAAGAGTGCACAACTTTTGTTTTGGCTGTTCTTCTGAAATTTTCAACACAATAGAGTTATTTGTAAAGTCTTAGGATTAGGGGGCGAGAACGGCCAATTTCCGCATGATAGGGCATCAAACATATAACTGGGAATGAAAATGTTACAAAGCAAAGTAACTGGGACCCAAACTAGTTTTTCCACCAATTTTGGTGGTAAACTGAGTTTCATGCTGTCTTTCCTAGTTCCTGAGCGTCTCCACTGCTGCTACATATTTTCAGTCTTCCTACGTGTACAAACTACTATAATTAGTCTTGAACCATGTGCATTAAATGGTGAGTTTCAAAATTTCATACTGAGATTTAATAAAATTTCCTTACTTTGCAAATATCACTAAAAGAGGGGATGTGGGGTGAAAGCAGGCCCAAAGACAGGGTGAGTTTCCGGATAACTCTAATGGGCTGACAATTTTCTGAAAATTTAAAAAAATAATTTATTTAATATCAACGCCGTTCATGTACTATGATACTTCAGTAAGACAATTTTTTGGTCAGAACCAGTCTGAAAACATGTTCCTTTGGCAAATGGAAGCCTCCATCTTCATTTGGAAGAGTGATGCTAATCATGACTTCAACAAACTCCTCCTGGCTAGAATTGTCACATAAGATATTGCCAATTATAATATTTTGTGCTCAAAGCACAGCAATGCAGAATCAGTAAGTGTTAATGTCTACAATATAAGGGGAAAACTTGACATCACCAAAAATTAAATTTATGATTTGCAAATGGCATGGTGGAAAACAAGGGGTTCTTTGTCATGGTTTTCCTTATTTCCCATCCTTTGATCTCAACTGTAAGTCACTGTGGATATGAACTGGGGCAGCTAACAGTGGATAGATTGCATAGGCTTGGGAAAAAAATGGATAGAGATTGTTCATCCTTGAATAGTTGAGCACCCAACATGTACTTGCACTAGTCCACAACTATGAAACTAAATGAATCCTCATCATTCCAAAGGGTCGCAGGTCCACATATCATGGGTTTCATCCAGTGTTTGGGTAGTTAATTTGATCTCAAAATTAACCACTGGTTCCAGTTTTTTGTGAAACTAAGTGGAAGCAAAGAACCTTTCATTCCGGTTTTTAATTCAGATACCCTCAAAAGAACAACTGATGGTTTTCATGAAACCAACCAACAGTTTCATAGAATGTCACTTGACCAATTCAAAGATTTAATGGAGTTTAATGCAGTGTTTAATGGAGTTTCTTTCAAGTACCAATTCAATATCATGAACTCGTCATATAGCCAACTTAACTATCCTAGAGTTGTTAGGAGTGTTAGTTTAGCTATTTAGTTAAGTTTTAATTATTTTAGTGTTAAATTGGGTTAACATAATTAATTGTGTTTTTAGCTTGGAACTAATTTGAAGTATTTAGTGTTTGGGATATAATCTCACGTTGTGAGTTTTCAAATTGGTTTTTATGATTTGAAATTTTTAAACACATAGTATTTTTTATTTTGTAGTTTTTTTAATGCTTTTATACAAGTTTTTTTGCACATGATTTTGTGTTATTGTTTTTCATTTTGTGTTTTGAGTTTGGATTCTTATTCGTTTGCATGTGAATCATATTTCAGTTTTGTTAAGGTGATCTCAGACATTTGTGATGTGTGTGTAGATAGCTATGGTTGTAGGCATCAACATGGTAATACATGACAAAGTAAGGACTAGTGTGGGGTGGGTATTTGATTTTTATAATAGTCACCGGTTACAGGTATTTAATCAAAAAAATTAGAATCAAAGAACTACCAATTCTAAGTATTTGAAAAAAATTTGAAAAAAAAACTATTGAGTTTGGGTGTTTGAAAAAAAAATCAAATTCAAAAAACCACCAATTCAGGGACCTATTTCAAAAACTTTAAAAAATTGTTAGGTTTGATGAAAGAACTGACAAAGACCAAGCAATTTCTAGGTTATTATTTGACTTAATTTTTAAAAAAAACCATGGTTATATATAATAATCAAATACATACTTGATTTTTTTATAGCTATGATTGATCAAATTTGATACCCGTCTTAATACCCAACATGGGTTGGTGTAATTTCTAATACCCATCCCATTGCAGTATGGATGTCAAAACCAATGTTGGGTGGGTATCACATTTTTATGATACATTTCGAATTTAGTTTTCATACAACAATTGATAAAAGGGTCTAGTTTTCACTCCCCCCCCTAAAATTTATATGTTGGGCAAGGGTACCAATATTTTTCTTAAAAGACAAAAACCAGTTCTCAATTTGCTAGTTCTCGGAATTTTGAGAACAACCGGTTCTCTTTTGTCGGTTCCCACAAACCGCGTATTACTTATTAATTGGTAATTATTTTTAAATTTTTGAAAAATTAAAATTAACGTTTTTAATCTCAATTTTATTATTTTTTTATTAATGAAAAAATTACAAACATTGTTGCAAAAAATAATTTAACACTAAATAATATTTTATTTATTGAAGTTTTACACTTCAACAACTTCATCCCTCTCAAATTCACCTTCAAATTCTTCTGATTCCTTTTTTAGATCTACATCCTCTTCAAGGAATTCCATTAAATTAGATGGAGACTTACAACCTATTCTAGAATCATTAAGCCAAATTTTATTGACAAATATCAACTTTTCTAAATTATCAATTTGTAAACAACATCTCTTAAGGTTAGTAAATATTCCAACCAAAGAAAAAAAAAGTTGTTTCAATTTGAGATCCAACAACACCCAAAATTTGTTAGGCTAAAAATCCAACTATAGGGAACATTACTTCATGTTTCTGCCACCACTGAAGAGGACATTTGATGTCCTTAACATCTAATTGATATCTCCTAAAAACCAACAACTCCCTCTTCATAAGCTTTTTTGTTGGTTTAGTTGTGTTTGCAATTTGCTCGAAACTATACAAATTGCAATCTTGTTAAAAAATATCTTGGTTAGCACGATTTGTATTTAACCTTACCAAAGGATGCAAATGTTCGTGGCATTTCACCAACATAGGATATAAAAAATTTATGTCGTGCAACCTTAACCTTGGGCTCACAACCAAGGCAAGGGCTTGCAAAGTTGCAGGCCAGCAATGAGCCCGGGAATGCAAAGGAATGTGAAGGAATGAACCCCCACACTCCCAAATGAGCTCCCACTTTGGGAGTTAGAGTCCCAATGGACTCAAAAAATTTCAAAGGAAAATTGTAGGGGACAAAATTCATTGGATTGAGAAGTTTCTTATATCATTGAAAAGTTCTTGGAACATAGATGTCTAAAATGGGCTCGCATCACCCATTTGAATACTTTAAACACAAGTTATGGCCAAAAGAAAGGTTGGGAGTCAAATCGACAATTTGACTCTCGACCATTAGAAGTTGAGAATTGCCCCGATTTCCTTGCATGCAAGTGGCATGCCACATACCATTGAAAAACTCTTGACAAGGGATACAACTTTTTTTCAAACCTCACCTCAATCAAAGGTCTTCACACAAAGTTATGCGCTTTCAAAATCGCGAGAATCCCAATTTTGGGAATTTCGAGATTCCCATTTGGGAGTCTCGAGACAAAATGACATTTGGGTGCTGGCCCCGTGGTTAGGCACAAATAATATTATAAAAAAGGAAGGTGGTGGCTTCCCCCAAATCTGGGCCGTGGTGAGTCTTGTGAGTCCATGTTTGTTCGTGATTCGTTTGTGCATCAAAAGTGCTCTAATTATGCACTAACCAACTTGTTTTTTGGTTTGTACAAGTCCATGTGAATAATTGAATTGCTTGTCACTCTTCCTAGTCTCCATCTTAAAGCTCCACCACACCCTTCCACCCCCAAAGTGTTGCAAACCAAGGAGTGTGCCCAAACTCCTTATCCTTTTGTTGTTTTCACATTGAGATTCATAGTTGAATCTACCAAGGAGTTTGGGGGGGTGTCATTTTCTATCACATTCCTCAACAAAAACAATACCTTGTTCCCTTTCAACAAATGAAGATATTATATGAAAACTTTTAAACCTAACGTTTAACATTAAAGAGATCATATTATGAACTTTCCTATTTTCATATTTTTTCAATAATGAAAGGAAATAATTTAACACACTGATTACCTCACTTCTAATGTTAGAAGCCAACAAAGATAACTCATTAGAATTAATGGAATCATCTTCCATTAGGATTTCAAATGAAAGAATAATTTTGTTTCAAACTCATGGAAATAATAAAATGGAAAACATCACTAAGAAGCCAATGTTCATGGGATTGGTTAATAACACAAGCAAAAACAATTGGAGAAAGACAATTCATTACAATTTGAGAAATGTGCCAAGTTAGAGGTGGAGGCATTCGACAAATGATTCTCACAATAGTCTATTTGTTATAATAGAACATAATTACAAAATGAAATTGTAAGGCCTCTTGAAACATAATGATCTTACTAGCAAACTTGCAACATAACCAATAATAAAAAAAATTAGTTATCTTGTATAATTCAAAACCTGAAAAATTATAAACTATTGAAATCATAATGAAATAAAAAAGACTACGTGGTTTTCACTTAAGTGTTTAAATTTTTGGGGCAAATGCTAGTTTCAACACAAGCCTTGTTCCATAGGAGCCTTCCTTTTCTAGACTTATTAAGCCAAGTGATGCACTTTTGTAGATATGCTTGAACAAACTTAATAAAAACATACTTCAGATCCTTATAGACCTTTTCCTCTGCAGTGCCACATTAACATGCTTTTGAAAAAGCATGCCCAAAACAAGTGCCCTGAAAGCTCTTTTGTTACTAAGAGATTCATAATTTACAACAACTTTCAATGAGATTTGACCCCTCATTTTTTACATAAACAATGATTTTTTTTTCTTAAACCGTATTTGTCTAATAACTCTATTAAGATTCTAGCCAATGTTTGACCAGTAACATTTGTTGTTTCAAACAAGCCAATAGTTACATGTTTTGGCTATTAATCACTACTCAAAAAATTGATCACTAATGCAAAGACATCATAAGCTCCTTTAGACATATAAAGATCAAAATTAGTTATAGAAAAACAATCTGCCAATGCAAGAAGAACACATTGTTGACTTATCTTCTCAACTAACCATGGCAATATCTTTTCTGAAAATTGTTTTCTAAAAAGGAAATTTAATTTTGGACATAAACATAAAATTAAACGTTTCAACCACATACTTTCCACAAATTGCATTGGTAAATTGTTCTTAACAATCAAAAGGCCCAAGTCTTCTAAAAATTCTATTCATGGCACATCTTCTTTTTTGAAGGAATCTTTGACATAAAAAGAAATTAGAAATTAACCCACTAGACATAATCATTTTTTTTGGTTAGTTATCTTTCTTATCTTCCTTTTAGGAAAGAGTTTACATCTTTTTAAAACATTTTTGCAATACCAGCATGCTCTACATTCACATGGTTTTTTAGAAAAGTTATTTCATTTGTCTTATAATAAAAAATTAGTCCTTCCTTGCTCCAATTCTTGAATTTATTCCTATTACAAGTTCCTGATAACAAAGGATATTAAGTATGATTTGTGTATTTTCAAGATCAATTTTTGTATTATCATTGACACAATAAAAACTCTAACATAAAAATAATCTTCCATGTGGTTGCCAAATTTTTCTTTGTGCAATGCAATTTTTAAAAATTTATCTTCATTTGTTTTTCTTTATCATTTTATGGATTCCTTTTCTTTTTAGTTTGCACACTTCAATTTTCTTCCATAATTTCATCATCCATACAGATTTCAATTGTTTCATTATTTTTTATTACAACAGTTTCATCTGTAGAAGACTGTTCCATTGGCAGCTTTTGCACAAATATCTCTAAAGTTAAATAAAACACAAGATCAACAAAAAATTCCAATTTTTTTCATAGACAAAAATGAAAGCAAAAAGGTTTAGAATTTAGAAAAAACATTTACAAAAACAATGGGTTTAAAGGTAAAATTTTGAATAAAACATTTACAAACAATGGGGTTGAAGGGTTGAAGGTCAGGGATATATATATATATATTCACTTTTCTTTCATTAAGATTAAAAATATATATAATAATTATTTTTTTAAGAAAAATTGTTTGGGTTTATGAATATCTTGCACATTAACAAACCAAAAAAAAAAAATCATATAGAAACATATTACAAGAATATAAAAAATAAAAGAAGAATAAAACGAAAAGAAATCTAAAACAAAAAACTACTTGGCACAAAAAAAAAAAAAACAAAAGACACTAAAAACAAGAGAAAGAAAAAAACACTAACCTTCTTTGGTGGTTGTTGGAGAGCTTGCTTTTCCAAGCTTTAAGCTCTTCCCTACAAAAGAAGAGGGAGGAGGGAAGTACCAATAGAGGTAGTGGGGGAAAAAGGAAGTACCAACATAAATAGTGAGACAACAAGGCAGCTAAACAATGAGGTGCGAGGCAACGTAGCAACAAATGGGGGGTCAGAAGGTACCTCAACCCAACAAGGTGGGGCAACAAGGTAACAATGAAATAGCGAGGCAACATGGCAACGATGAGAGCAACGAATCGATGAGGCGACAAGGTGACGAGGGTGATGAAACAACAAGGCAATGAAATGACAAGGGCAACAAAATAACGATGAGGCAACAAGGGTGACAAGGTGATGAGGTGACAAGGTGATGAGGCAATGAGGTGACGAGTGCGTTGAAGCAACGAAGGAATGCGCAAGGTAGCGATGAGGTAGTGTGAGGAGGCAACAAGATGAGGTGACAAGGTAGCTCGAGGTAGCACAAGGCGAGGAAACAACAAGACAAGAGACAAGAAGGAAAGGAAAGAAACAAAAGGGAAAAGAAAAGAAAAGAAAGAGTGAGAGTGAAAAAAGGTGAGGAAAAAAGAATAAAATAAAATTTAGCTTTATGATCCAAATCCAAAATTTGGACAATGCAAAAACACAAAACACTAGAGAACACAACACACACAACCTTTGTGAACACAAGTGAAAAAAACACAAGAGGAAGAGCTAATGTACAAAAGTGCATTTTATTATTAAAAAATTAGGGTTTTCTGGAAGTGGCCGTTGGAATGCAATGCCTCCACCTAACCCTAACTTTTTCACATAGGATTATCTTGAGACCCTTACCCGGGTTAGGGGTTAAACATTAATTGGGTCTCACTATTTTTATTTTTAAAAAACATAACTGGTTATCACCATCCGGTTTTCACACGAGTGAGAAGCAGTGATCCGGTTTTCAGGCAGGGTATCACTCAGTGTGATACCCTGAGGGGTTCAAACTCTGATGCTTGGCTGATGCCCGGCAGGATTTGTGATACCCGCCCAACACTGGTCAACAACAGTGGCGAGTAACCCCCAAGACAGATTTCGCCTTAATTGGCTACACTTTTGTACAGGATCATTAAAATAGTAGCCAGTAGATTGCCCTGCCATTGAGACACACTCCCAAAACAATTTTTTCTAAAAAAACCAAAAATTTGGGGACTTCCTTCAATTAAATAACTGGGTTTTGTTTATCTCTGGGAAGATTTAGCCAAATCTGGCTATAAACCTAATACAAAGTACAAATCTTTAACTGTCCTTCTCTATTTTGGCTACACACTAAAAGCAAGTATTAAAAATCTTTAATACTTTTTTTTTCCTCACTTCAGGCGATTGAAAAGCTTCAAGATCACTTGATTTTCAATTTTTTAAAATTTAAAAATCTGTTTTTGACTAAAATTCGCCAATAAAAACAAAAGGCTGTATAATACAAGATGATGAGATGAAAAAAAAATAAAAAATGAAATGGGAAGTTGGAAGTTAACCTTCATGAATACATATTTTCAGTTGTTCCTTAGTTATCTATCTCTCTTGGGTGGGTGCTAGGGTAAACCCTAAACCCTAAACCCTGCGCAGACAACATGGAAACAACTGACTCTAATAGTCACTTGAGACCAATAGGCCTTGTCTACCCATGAAAATTCCATTCAAGATGGATCCAATAATGCTGGATCAACAGGACATCTTATGTTGATTATCACAGACAAACAACACTTTGTGATTGATCAAGGTAGGAGGACAATCTTCTTCTAGTTCTAGTCAAAGAGAAGGAAAGATGATGTCAAGCTTTTGGGTAACTCATGGGATCCTAGCTTTATACAGTTGCAGATCATAACCATGGCAGAAGTTGGATATGCCACGCCCCTTACACATCTCCTTGAATTGGGGGGGGGGGCCGGGAAAAGAGAGGCAATTATATCGATCTCATCTGACAGCAACAAAAACGCCCACACAACCCATGGAATAGCATGAAACTCTGGAGGTTTTCTAGCCGCCTAAGACTAGGTCCAAACAAAAGAAAATTAAGCAGATTGGAAAAAAAAAACATAGCTCTGGAGATGAGTTGAGATAAGAGGAGAGTTTTGTGTCCCCTCTCCCAGAGAGAGTCCATCAAGTCAGTCAGTGATCCCCACCCATCATGGGCATTGGGTCCCAACGTTAAATCAGCCGTGATGTCTTAAATGCATTTACTTCTTCTTCACTATCTGCCAATTAGCCCAATTCATATTTTTCCGAAAAAATATTGGTCACGCCCAAACACATTTGAGCCTGTGATTATGCACATTTTGGGTGTGTAATGGACACTAATAAGAGTCATAACACCCAAATGGACACTAAGAAGTAGCATAACATAGCATGTTATGTTATGCTTCTTAGTGTTGACTACACGCTCAAACCAAAACGTGCTAATTCACGGGCCCAAATGTGTTTGGAACTTCACCAGACACAATTAATTTAATTGGGCAAGCGAGCAGGAATGAAAAAAGAAATGCAGCAGTACTTTGGTACTTCCTGCATTTAAGAACCAATGAAACTCTTAAAACCCGTCAAAAGGCTGATCATGGTGATCATTTTCTGCTTGCGATGATGCTGAATTCAACGTAGGAGGGGGGCCTAGGGTGGGTGTCAAAAAAAGCTTGCTTTTGTCCACTAGACTCTATATATATATGTATATATGTTAGAGTGAAATCCATGGAAAATCCACTATAAAAAAAAAGAACCTCTAGTGTCTCAACAATAGTCATCACATTCATTGCAAAAGCTGGTGTCAGTCAAGTGCACGACCATATCAGTAAATGCAGCATTGAAGGCTCCCCCGACTCCACCGCCCCTTCTTTCTCACAAGCTCATCTGTACACACGCTCCGTTTACACGTCCAAAAGCTTTATATATATATATATATGCTTCGGCTGATTGTGGTGGAGCTCCTACCTACTTACTCTCTCTCTCTCTTTCTCTCTCTGTGTCTGTGCCTCCATTCAAAGTTGAAGCAAAATTGGGTACCTACCTATTTTGGTCCATGAGAGCTGTAGATCGGCTGGCGACTCGGCGACCCTTCTACTTCTTCTTCTTCTTCTCCTACCTCGTAACCCGGGAATCAAAAGGCGGCCGCCAGTCAACAGAAGGCCAATGAATCCACCAGGTATCCAAAGAAGAAAATGAATTGGTGTAAAACTTGTCAAACTTTGAATTCACTACCAGAACCAATACAGAATCAAAGTGGACTTTTGTAGATGGTTGAAGAAGGATTTATTTGTCATTAAAATCCTCATTATAACAAATCCTAATTGAATTTCAATTGCTTGCAATGGAAGAAAGAAGAAAGAGGTCGACTATTTGGGGTGCACAGAAAAAGCCTTGTGTCATGGGCAATGTTTTTCTTAGGAATTTCTGTTTGTAGCTAAAGTGGCTATCATTCATTCCACAATGTAGAAAATGTGACCATCATCGCTAGGAAGATTTAGCCAAATCTGGCTATAAACCAGAAATAAATTATAATTCTTCAATCATCCTTCTATTTGCTTGGCTACACATATATAAATCTGGCAATTTTTTTATCCCTTTTTTGCCCCCTCACTTCTGACAAGAGCACCTTCAAAATCACTTTTCTTTTCATTTTTTTAATTTTAAATTTCACATTTTGGACGGCAATATATTGCAATTGAAAAAAAAGCTGGTCTGAGGCAGCGTTTTCTCTTAAGATTTTTTTGTTTTGTTACAAATTTGACTATTATCCATAGGAAGATGTAGAAAAAGTGACAAGACTACTAGATTAGCTTAGTAGGCTAGGTTCTATAGTCTAGTTCTCTAGACTACTTAGGGTCCACAACACACAAGGGTTAGGGTCCATTGCGACATGATTTCTTTGTAATCTTGTTTTTGTGATTTCAGATTTCCACCATTGCCAAAGTTCCATCTCTTGCCATAACTTGTCCTTAGAAGAGCTTTGTCAACTACCATAGCCCATCACTTGCTCATCAACATCATAACTCATTGCTACTATTGAATATCATCATAGCCAAGCACAATCACCTATCATTGTCCTCAAATGCCATCATCAGTATCAAATTTTAACAAGTTGATACATACCATTGACAATTTGTAAACTAACAATATGAAGATGTGCATATCAAGTGCGATGGTTCTTCAAGATGAAAACATGCATATCAAGTGTGATAGTTCTTTAGTTTGAAGTGTTAAACTCAGGGGTTCAAGTTTAGGTTTTTGTGAAATGGACTTGACCTGATTGAACACCCTTTTCATGAAACTAGCACAAGGACTAAACCATGAAACTATCCTTTTGCTAGAGTTGAAGCCAAAACCTTGAAAATAAGCTTTTAAAAATAACTTTTGTTTTTTAAACTAAACACATTAAAGTGTTTTGAAAAATCTAGAAATAGATTGAATTTTAGAAGAAGGTGATCAATTTTTAACTTGTAAAACTTTGTACCTATGAAATTTCCAACTTTTGGGAATGTTAATGGGCATATGGAACCAGACCCTGTTTTCAAACTAGGTTTGAAGGTTCTTGAATTTGAAAAAATTGTCAAAATTGAAACTATAGGTTTAAAATTTTGAAAAATTGGGCTCAAACCTACACCTCAAGAACCTACCAATTTTTTTTAAATGTCAAAACAAGAATTGAAAGTTCTTTCAAAAATGCAAAATTGAACAACACTAGTATATACTTAAAGTACTTCGACAACTTGCATAGTTTTGGTGTCAACGTTGCCACCCTAAAGCAAGCCATGATGGACCTCTCATGATTTTGAATGTGGTGGATTTAAAAATATGCCTCCAAAATAAAGAAACTAGAAGAGATATTTGATGATAAAGAACATTTGACCAATGAGTTCAAACTTCAAAGTATCAAGTGTTACTATAAAAAACACAAGCAAATAGAAGCAAGGTAACACACGAGCTTCAATTGTTAGAAGAAAAATTGTAAAACAATGTGAAAGAGAAAGGATTGTTTATTCAATGAGTTTGAAGAATTAAACATCTACACGTGATTTGAATATTCATAATGTTGAGTCATCAAATAAATTGAAGCAATTGCAAGAAATATGTAGAAAAAGACATGAAGAAAATACTTAATTGCAAGCTTTTCTAAATGGACAAATAGCAAACAACTAGGCAACAAATGTAACATAATTTTGGTGCCTACAAAAAGCCTCTTCACAATTGTGCTACAATCAAAAAAAAAACTTCAAGGATGAAAAGGTGAGCCCCTCCAACCACTTAGTTGAGAATGCAATGAATCTTGTGAACAAATTTGAAGTTAAAGCAAATGAAAATGCACCAACACATAATCAAATCATTTGTTATTGTTTCCTAATAAGAGTTGTTTTGACAAATATGTGGCCTATTTTTTCTTCATAAATAAAGGAATTTGTGAATTTCATAAGTATGATTTAAATTACTAAAACATTAAGTGATGCAAGAAAATTCACATGTTTACAATAGGATATTGAAGCACAAGTTGGATGTATGCAAGCTTGACTGTTGAAAAAGACAACAAATATATTATAATAAGGAAGGTGGATTTCCACACTTTGTGATAGAAAAATGTGGATTGCACTAATCAAATGTTTCCCAAAAAGGCCATTCCTTGTATATTTTAAGAAGAACCTAAAATAAAAGGATTTTTTTTGTATGTTATGAAATAATGGAATATTTTAGGTGTATTCAAAAATATATTAGGTATAATCTAAGTATATTTTCATAATGAATTATAGGCACCCTATTTACATAAATAAATAAATCATAAAATTCATTTTTTTAATATATTAAAGCCTACATTCTTTTACACATCATTTGGATTAAAATGGAAATGACCTCCCCAAGAACATCATGGACATTGGAGCTTTGAAAAAAACAAAAGCTCAAATTTTTTAGGTTGTAAACCAAATGAACAAAAACATTGATGCATCCTTAAGTAAAACTCCCAATTATGAGTCCCAAAACTTTATTCCAAATATACATACCAATAGCTTATCATATTGAATCGCCTTTGAAACTCCTTCCCAAAAATTCCCAATTTTGCCAAGTCATGAGTTTCACAAATTTGCAAGTTCATAACTCATTCATATGACCTTTGATTAAATAATTTTCCAAGGAATTGTTGTAGTCCTTCAAACAATGCAACGTTATATCACATCCTTAAGTTGAAAGTCATTTTACACTTGTTTCCTAGGTTTGAGGTGATTGGGATTAAACTATCAATTTGGCTCCCAATCAATCTTTTGGCCATAACTCCTAATTCACAATTCAAATGGATAATATAAACTAACTTTTGATATCTAAATTTCAAGACCTTTTTATTAGTATATAATTTGGGGGCCAATTTGAACCAAGTTTACTATCTACATTTTTGGCCCACATTTTTGAGACTCCCACATACTACAACTCCTAAAATGTTTTTCACTTGCAAGTACTTTGATTCCATTCCTTGCACTTTCCTACACTTTTGGTAGGCTATTTGCATTCCAAAACATTTTCCCAAATTGCTCCCATTGTCATGTTTTAACTAAATTGATTTTGAATTCAAGGCAAAGGTTGTGACATTAATGGTACAAATTTTAAAATTGAAAACAAAAAACCCCCAAGGCACATTCCATAGTTCAAAGGGGTATGGGAATTTAAGGATGCAATTATGATGAGTTCTTCAAGTTGAACTCTTAGTCATATCAAATTGCACAAAAACAATAATGCAATTCATGCATTTAAAACTAATTTTGATTAAAAAATTAACCATAGGTTCACATGAACTCACAAGACTCACCATGAATTTTGACTTGGGAGAAGGCATCACCTTCTTCCATATATTATATGTTGTAGTTTTTACCACATTTGCATTGAAGTTGTTTTGCCAAGTAATAATTCCCAAAATTTCAAGCTCTATCATTCTTTCTTCAAATCATATCCAAATTTGACACGATAATGATATCCCTTGATGTTTAATTTATATCCTTTGAAAAGAGTTTTTGAAAGTCATATTGAGCTTTTCAATTAGACTTGATTTAGCCCTTCAAATCCTTGTTTAAGTGGTTGAGAGTTGTTTTGGCATTTTCATTCCTAGCCTTTAAAACCCACATGATCTTTAGTTCCCATGTTTGTTTTGGGAATGTGACCCCACTTTAATTTGTGGTACTTTTAAAAGTATTTCAAACAATCTAAAGAACATTCAATTTGGACAAGTTTTGGTCCCTCATTTATTTTTTATTGAAAGATCCAAAATACCTTGGGATTTCCAATTATTCCCAAAGTGAAAGTGCATTCGGGAATCTTAGGGGTTCCCCTCTTACATTCCCACACACTTCATTTTTACTTAAATAATGTGTTTAAATTCAAGAATTTAATCGTGTATTGGATTTTTTTTAACTTTTTCCTTTTACCTTGTCCCAATCTTGGTTCAAAACTCCAAAAACATTCATTGCAAAAATAAAAGTTCTTGACCTCAAGTTCATAAAAATAAAAGGGAAGGTTATGGATGAGGTCAATGCTAGACTACAAATAAAAGTTAAAATTAGTTTTTAGCTAGCAAGTTGTAAGAAATTGAAATAAAGTTAATTGATTTTATTTTTCTTTCAATTTACATTTTCCTTAATAGTGTCTTAAAGCACATCACAACAAAAGAGGATGTGTCAAAATGTAAGATTTTGGAACAAATCACATCCAAAAAACACATATTGCAATGTTGGAATTAAACAATGGTGGGCTCCATTTGTTGGGCTTTCTATGTGGTTAATGATAATAAACCAATGGATGCCAAAATTCCTCAAGTCATGAGATTTCATTTGTGTTACAATACACATGTGTTATATAATCCAAGAACAAAAATAAGGAAGGGACTAGTTTCATATTATAAGACTAATGGGATATTAACTTTGAAAATGCATGTGGATGCAAAGCATAGTCTACTTGCAAAAAAACTTGATGAGGAAGTGAATAGTTCAATTAGATTTCAAGGTGAAAGACAACCAACTAAAAAGAGGCAAGATGTATCTTCATTCGAAAATTTTAAAATGTTCTCTACAAAACTTATTTACAAGAAGGATGAAATACAACATAAACAATTTTTTGAAAATTTAGCCTTACTGATTGTTAAAAGTCATTTGCATGTACATTTTTTGGAAAGTCCATGGTTGAAGCAATGTGGTTTGTAATTGAATCCTTACATTGTTTTTCCCTCTAGAAATATTTTTTCATAGGATATTTGCAACATTTGGTTTAGAAAACAAAATATGTTTATATTTTACCAAAATTTTCTCGATGTATGTCAACTATTGCATGTTTTGATTTGTGGATGTCAAAAGGCACTTATGACCATTTTTCCTTGGTAATTAATGTTTTGGATGAAAATTGGCAATTCGAGAACTTGACGATTGGTCTTTTTGAGGCAACAGAAACAATAAGTCAAACCTTAATTAGAAATTTGAGAAAGTTCTTGGATTCTTATGGGTTAAGCAAGAAGATCATTGTTTATGTAAAAGATGAAGGGGCAAACTTAAATTCTATCACCACAACTTTCAAATTTGTTGTTAATAGTGAGGTTTTGGGGTTGGAAGAGAGTTTCAATGGCATTTGTTTTGGTCTGGCATTTCCCAAAACTTGTCAAGTTGCTATTGTTAAATAGAGGGTATGCAAAAATCTTAAATATGCTTCAATCAAATCTACGCAATCTAATTTCTAAAAGTGTATAATGTGGCCAAAGAAATCTAGAAAGGGAAGACAAGAATGGACGAAAACTTGTATTGAGTTTAGAATTTGATTGAGGAAATTGAATATTCATGTGAAGACAAGGTAAATGTCTATTTATTCATCTTTTTTATGTTGATTATTTTGTATTTATTGAGTAAATAAAAATTTCCAAATTTTTTACTAATTATCTGAATATTTTTGTAGGTTTGTAAGAAGGGTAATATTAATCCAGGAAGTGTTTTTTTTCGTGGAACTATTATCATGTGTTATAGCATGCAAACTAATGTTTGAATGTCTAGCCATGTTCCTCCTCCTATTGCATGGTTCATTTGTTAAATAATAGTTGATTGTCCAAGCCTTATTGTCTCTACTTGTGTCTTGAACCAATCTACTGGACATTGGGTATCAAATGCCTTGAATTTTGCCATCACCATGAGTTTTAAAGCTAAGGATGAAATACATTTGAAACCTTTTTTTGAGTCCATCATGGATGATGACAATAGATTGTCTTTAAAGCTAAAACTTTTACCTTTAACATTAAATTAAATTGTTTGGGGTTTTAAATTCTTTCCTTTCATTTTTAAGGACATATGAAAAGAAGAAAACACATAACATTCTATTGTTGATACTTCACCTTAGGTTCAAAAAAATTTGTCTTATTTCTTCATATGTTAGTAAATAGCATGGAGTGTTTATTGTGGAGGAATATGATAGGAGAGTGTTGGTCAAGTCATATAATCACCTACATCTTATTAGAGATGTTGCTTTTGGTTCTGCAAATCAAGAAGCTAATTAGGACTATGGACTAAATATTTTCCAAATGATTAACAACAACGTTAAAATTGCAAAGGAAATTACAAAAAGGGAGTTATTGGATTTCAAGAGGTTTCACGTGGATATGAAAGATATAAAAAAACCCTCTCCAATGGTGGGAGAAACATGAGTATAGATTCCATGTAGTTGGCTTTCTTGCAAAACAAATCTTAGGAATTGTAGGCTCCCAAATAACACATTTTTTCTCTTGTTGAAATTTTGACAAGCCTTAAGAGATGTTGGTTACAATTTGAAAATTTAGATAAACTAATTTTTGTTAATCAAAATTGGCCCAATGATCCTAGGGTAGGATGTAATATGCCATCAACCTTGGTGGAGTTCATAGAGAAGGATGAAATAGTAGAGGAGGAGTTTGAAAAGAGGAAATTATAGATATGAACTCTTTATATTAAAAAAAATTATTTTCTATCATTTATTAATTTACTTGATTCATCATTTATTATGATTATAAGAAAAGAAACAAAAAAAGAACCGCCCATTAAATTTATAAAAAAAAAAAAAAACCTTGAATTATGAGAACCGACTTGTGAGAAGTGCTCTTGAAAATTGATGGTTCAAAATTTTGTGGGACTTGCTGACCTTGAAAGTCTAGTAGTATAGTAACATGAAAAACATTACTTGAAAATTTGGCCAAAAAATTTCAAATTAGCATTATTTGGATTCCTAGAAGAGTTTTTTTTAATGGGGAGCAAATTTTTGCAACTTGGCTAAGTATTTTTTCAGAAAGTGAAAAATAAGTGAAAAAAATTGGGTATTTTCATCATTTAAACAATTAAAAATTACTAAATTAGCCACAACATCACTTGTTCCAGCACTTTTGTAAAAATGCTACAGCCCACCTACGACAATCATCATTTAGTGCTAGTTAATGCTAGACATGCTTATTGGTGAACATCCTTGAGGAATTTGAAAGAAAGACAAATCCTTGGTTCCTAGCATTATTAGTTCATTTCAGAACCGATTTTCATTGCTCTAAGAATTTCAATGATGCATTATATTTGAGCCAATATGAATATCTATCACATCCAAAATTAGTGTTTAATGTTTGCCCTAATTTAACACTAAATTGCTCATGTGGATACATATTGGACATTTATGTGTTGCACATGAACCAATCAATTATAGCCAATGTGTGGCCTATCATTGATGCCGCCCAACGAAAAGCATTCATTTTCTTTTTGTCAATCTTTTGAAACTTCCATTTGAGCACAAGTTTGCACATCACTGCAACACTTACCTCATCCAAAATTTGACATACAAGCCATTTTACTATTACCACTCGAAATACTAGATAATAAATCATTATTGTGGTGGGACATGAGGATGTCATCTTGATGCCCCTAGCTTGTAAGATGTCAAGGAAGGTAAATTTTTTTCAGAGAAAAAAATATTGATGTTAATAGAGTTATCCATAAAGTCACCCTTGTCTTCACCCCGTCTTTCACCCCTTATGGCCTGTTTCATCGGTATCTGCAGAGTAAGGAAACTTTGTTAAATCTGGGTATGAAGTGCTGAAACTCAGCATTTAATGCACAAGGTTCGAGAGTGAGTGATTATAGTTGTTGTACAGGTAGGAGCAGCGAAAATGTATGTAGCAGTAGTGGAGGAGCTCAGGAAAAAGGAAAGACACGATGAAACGCAGTTTACTGCCAAAATTGCTGTAGAACTCTAGTCTGGGTCCCAGTTATTACGTTTTGTAAAATTCTCATTCCCAGTTAAGCGTTTGATGCCCTATTATGCCGAAACTGACTGTTTTCGCCCCCTAATCGCGGGACTTTACCAATAACTCCAGGTTTGTACATTTTACACTGACTGCGAGTCTGGTGTGTATGTTTTGTTGAACATACGCAATAAATACAAGACCAAGAAAATACAATTAAGAAACCTTAGTTGGTTAAAGATCCATTTTCACTAGGACTTCCAAATTGACATGCAATTACAATAAAAATAACATGCCTATGTAAAAATGACCATATAGATAGATCAATTCTCTTTGTGCCATACAATTTCTTCTTCAAATGTGTTTTTTGGGTTGATGGTGTTTCTAGTTGCATTGCCTTATTGATTCAACACAACACACATGCTCAACCCAAAGAAACCCGAATGCATATTATTCAAACAAAAAGGGTCAAATTTGTCATTTAGAGTGAAGCGAGGTGAATGGTGATTTAATTAAACCAATTCAAGAATGCCCAATTTTTGATATAATTGAAAATTTATGAAAAAAAAAGAGGAAGTTGAAACCCCAAGCAATAGACAAAAATTGACTCACAACAACAATGTACAACTTTTTTTTGTAAATGCCACAAAAAAAACCTATAATGAACAACATTGTGATGAAACCGGTTACCATAGGTAAAGAAAGACCTTGGAGTCTATCATCATAATCCGAGTGTTTATCTAAAATTCTATTGATAAAATTGTCCTTGGAAACCTATTATGATGTATTCTTTGAGCCTTCATGGGTGTTGTTGGGCTCATGATAACAAATAAGATCCTTTTCAATTTTGATTTGAGCATCCTTCCTTATATTGTATATACAAATGGTGCATTGTATAAGCCACAAAGTTTTCCTTGTATCAATTTTGTGATGTAGAGTGAAAGTGCAAATCATCCATAGGAAGATTTAGCCATATTTGGCTACAAATTGGATGTCAAATTTGAACATTATAAACATCCTTCTTTTTTTTGGCTACAAATTGGATGTCGAATTTGAAAATTATAAACATCCTTCTTTTTTTTTTGGCTACTTTTTGGAGTTGAGAACCACATTTGATGGTTTATGTCTCTCTTCTTTTTTTCCTTGGGGGCGGGGGGGGGGACTTCAATGATTGGAAAAATTAAAAATCGCTTCATTTTTTCATTTTCAATTCCACTTTTTGGAGAATTTCTTCCAATAAAAAAAGGCTAATATAATTTTTAAAATATTTTTTTGGTGTTCAAATTATTGCTAAAGTGCAAAAAAATTGAGAGAAATTGGGGATTTTATTTTTTTGAACAAAAAGAATTGCCACTATTGCAAAATTTGAAAATGGAAAGAAAAAACTCCCGGTCAGTGGTATCTGGGTTGCCCCCAAATTTAATTTTTTAAAAAAACTCCATAAACAACAAATTTAAAAAAAAAAGGCATATACACAAATTTTATTTTATTTTAATTATTATTTATTACCATCATTGATGGCACTAGTAAATGGTACATATTTCAGCAGATTTTTTTTGCTCTTGATGATGAGAGATCCGTCCTGACACCCACCTGGTAACCTGCGTTGACAAATGAAAAACTTGATGGGGGCTTCCATTAATTTCTCATCCGAATGTTCAGGCACAATTATGAAACTGAGCCAGATGAAAAATTTAGGTGAAGTAGAAGAAGAAGAAGAAGAAGAAGCATCCAACAACTACTTATTATTATTATTATTATTATTATTGATAGCCAAGCACAGAAAATAAATAAATAAAATAAAATAAAATAAAATAAAATATTTTATCATATTATTAATTTTATTAAAATATTTTTATTATATTATAAATTATATTATTATTATTATTCAGTGAGCCACAGTGCAGACCCAAACTATCTTAAATGCCCTTCTTGGGGGTAGGGACTAGGGACCCAATTCAAAGCTTTGAATGGGCCAGTGATTTTTCTGGAAAAAAAAATCGTTTTTTAACACCAAAAATTTTGGAAAAATATTGGACAAATGGTTTGTTTAGTGTAAAATTTGACTCTTCTTTTCTATTTTTTTAATAAAAATCTCCAATTTTTTTTATATTCAAAATTTGGGGGAAAATAACCACTGTAAACATTCTTGTATATTTTTTGGCTGCCTACTTGAACACTAGAAATGTAGATATTTTACATAATTTTTTGAAAATCTAAAAAAAATCACTGCATTTTTTAAGGGTAATTTCTTTAAAAAATTGGGTGAGATTTCGCAGATTAGATTTTAAAAATTAAAAAAAAGGTTCCAAGGGCAGAGAGAGACAGACTTTTCCCTACCAGCAAAAAATTCGCTAAAAGAGAAATGAAAATTTGAAAATTTTGAAAATGAAGTGATTTTGAATAGTTTCAGTCGCCAAAAGTGTGGAAAAGAGTAGTTTTAAATCGCCAGATATAGAATTTTGGTTTTAAAAGTGTAGCCAATAAAAAAACATATAAGGATGATTAGTAAAAGATATGAAGTACACACAAATCTTTTGGCCATGAATAAACCAAATATGAGGCCAAATTTTTTGGCTATAAACCAAATCTTTTGTACGTCATAAACCAAACGATTTGGTTATATTTTTGGTTATATTTTTGGTTATATTTGGTTTATTGCCAAATTTTTGGCTAAATCCTCCTAGGGATGATAGCCACTTTTGAAAAATCTTCCTATGGATGACCCTCCCCCGCCCCCCTTCCAAAACTTTGAAGTTTGGCTACAAACAAAAACACCTAAAAGGAAGGAACACTAACTGGAGCAAAGCAGATCAGTAGACAGTAGTAATAACTAACCCTCCAGAGAGGACGAAGCCCAAGCTTTAATAAAGCGAAATGGGGTTTCTTTATTGGGGGGGAGTAAAGGCCTGGCTAGTGAGTCAGTTAGTGAGTCAGGAACTATATTTGTAGTCAGAGAGGGGGGGGGGGGTATAGTTAATTGAAAGGGGGCGTGGACTTTACTCCAAGACTGGCACACAAATTAATTAAGTTTTTTTTAATCATGACCCCTGTTAAATTATGACATGAAATTTTGAGTTATGGGCCAATCACAGCTCACTATAACCCCCCTGCCGCCCCCTCCTGTGTCCTGTGGTTCTTAACTTGGTACCCGTGCTGTCTGTCAGAGGGTCTGTATAATCGCCCGCTTCCTTGGGGGCCTTCCCTGAACTTCTCCCTAGTACGTACACTCGTGACCCCCCCCCGGCGGGTACCAGTTAGGGTATCATCATTCCTGTCCCTGCAGGCGCCACCGCACGGTCGCGCCTGCCCGTCCCCTGCGGCTACCCGTCCCAGGTTGTCTGAAAAGATGGTGTTGTGCACCTAGTTCCCAACTTGTTTCCCATGTTCTCAATGTGTTCCCCAGTACGTTCCCACATAGTACCACACTTTATCCTTGCATCAACCCCCCCCCCCCCCCCCCCAACAAAAAAACACATCCACCAACCCCCACCCACACCAACCCACAACCACCCCCAACTAATTACCCAATACCATTGACATTAAGACCTTTGCCAGTTTTTTCTAGTGTAATCCGAGAGGTCCTTTGAGAGTGTATTTTTTCTTCCACAATGTGCATGCGCGGTGCATTTCCAAAGAGGAAATGCCCATTACGGTGGGTGTTTCATGTGGACCCTTGCATGCAAACCCTATTCCAATATAAGGGCCCATCGCAAGATGGAGTTGAGCATGGGCCCATTTCATCCTCCCCGCCCCCCTCCACCCAAAAAATCTTCACACTAGCTTCTTGGCTATCAATTTGTGGCATAATTGAGATGAGGTTTGTGGTGCTATGGACCCACTCTATTAAGCGTTACAATGTCATGTGTGCTTTCTAGTGCGTTGTTGTAACTCTTTGTCTTCACCTATTTGTCTTGAGGATTTGAAATGAATTGAGCCTCAAGGTGTGTATGTATGTATGTACGTATGTATGTATGTTCTTTGATTGAGAGAGAAAGCTTGGGCTGCCATTGTGTCTTGGGATTCCTCCTTGCTTGCTTGCGTGTTGCTCAAAACAAATTGTGCACTATTGCTCTAGTGGAGTTGTCAATGTGCACCAACAAATTCACAACATAAAACTCTAGACCTACTTGTATTTGCCAAACCAACCGTCAACCACCTTCTTGAAGGTAGACTCAATTTTGGAAAACATTGGCATCAATTCTTTCTTTCTTTCTTTCTTTCTTTTCTTCCTTCCTTGCCCTCTCTCCTCATGATGGACTTGTAAATTGATTGCCCTTGCTTTGTTGCCACCCTCTTCGTCTTTTGCACCTTATTGGATTGCATTGCTTGTTGGTCAAAGCTTTCTTTCGACAATATTTCCACCATTACCTAGTAGTATGGATCACACTACTTTTGTGTTGTTGTATTGCCATTGTAATCTTGCTCTCTCACCTACAATTTTTTTTCATGTTTGTACATCATGATGATGGCACGAAAATAAATTGATGGTGCAATATGTGATGGGTGAAATTTATGACTTCCATTTATTCACCGACTTCTTAAGAATTTTACAAGGGGGATTGGTGGGGGGGGGAACACATTGCTTGTTGGAAAATAGGGTTGGCAATGTGGGGCCTTTTTCCAAGCAACAATCGATTAATCATTGGCAATTTGGAAATACACACATTATATATCGTGTATAATGTGTATAATTTGCTTTCAAGGGAAATGGCTATTGTTGTTTTTTATATTAATGACTTTAGGTTTTGCCAACCAAGTGCGACTAAATTCATCCTTTTCAAAGGCTACCACTTTCTTTTCAAAGGTGGGACACCTTTTACCTATCATAATGTGGGGGCATTATGATAGTCCAATTTTTCTCCATTGAAAAATATTGCTAGCCTTTAATTTTCCATCAATTGTTTAACCATTGGTTCAATTAATGACATATCTAGTTACAACTAGGGTTACTTATTGTAAATAAGTAACATGACTTTGTGAAGGCTTGTCAAAAGTAACAACAATTAGACTATTGTCACATGATCTTGTGATTGCCATATTGATTGATTAAACATAATGCCAATTTTATTATTAAAAAAAAGACCTAGACTTATGAACAAAAACTTCATCAAGTAAATACTTCTTCACATTATTAGCTTATGCCAAATTAAATGATTAGTTACCTAATTGGATATGTTTTGGCAAAATTGACAAATGTGGCATCTTATTAATTATAAATACAAAGCCATCCCATGGGCTCTACTATAATTAGTTCCTTCCACCATTGTTATGATTTTAGGGTTTTTTTTTAGGTTTAGATGAATGGCCACAACACCCACTTTCTTTTTCTTTCTTTTTTTTTCTAAAAAGCCTACAGCCTAAACCTAAACTCCCACCTCATATCCATATGTGGGTAGGGATTTGATATCCTATCTGGATATCAAATTTTCAAAAAGAAAAAAATAGCTCCTCTATATATTGTATGACCGGATCTCATAATTTTGAAATCCAAGGGATTTTCTAGATATCCACCCAACATTGGTTTAGGATTTATCACATATTGCTGCATTATTTTTTCATTAATTTTTCTTTTGAGAAAAAAAAAAAAATGGTGTTGCACTATTGAAATTTGGACCTATGCATGGAGGATCAACCAAATGGTTGAAATCAATGGAATTTATTCAAGATTAAAAATTCTTAATTTAATTTCTTTAGGCTTGTATTCTTAATATTATTATTAGAGAAACTTGCAAACTCACATTGTATTAGTTGCTTTTTTGGAACATGATTTAAATGCTAAGGAATCCAAGCATAATCATTTAAAATTAATTTGACACATTTTTTAATGCTTTGCAAATGGTTGATAACAATTTCAATCATATGAAGTCTTGTTCTCTAATAAGAAGAAAATTTTAAATAATAATAATAGGGTGATAAGAAACAAGTTGGACAATTATTTAATACCCTTTAAAAATGGTCGTTTGACATATGTAAATCCCAAACTTTACACTAAGTGTCTCTTGGAGTGACAAAATAACCAAGTGTACAATGTGGAAATGCAACTAACTATGAAATTGTGATGTTTTTAACATAGATGAAATTGTGATAATGTGATTAAGAAAAAAATTCATTTGCATGGTTGCACCCACTTGTTAAACTAATGTTAAATCCAAATGGAGTGGCCATTATTTTTGGGTTGGAGGAAAATGGCAATGGCCAAATAATTTATGAGGGAGATATTGTGGTGCCCAAATGGTACTTGTCATGCGGGGTGTTAAACCAACTTGTATCAATTTAGATTATTAGCCAAATAATAATGAATGGCTCTTTTGACCTAGGAGGTGGTTGCCTCTTATTGAATGTGGTCACTTTTAAACCATTATATCAAAGGCAACATGCTTGTTAACCATTCACTATAATTCAACTTGAGTGCATATCATGTGATTTTGTGAGTTCTATTCTCAAGGGGTTTGGTGATAATAGGTACATTTTAAATGAAATAGTAATATATTAGACCTACATTAGCAAGAAGACATCAGTCCCCACCAGTCTTCTTTTTCTTTTTTCTTTTCCCCAAAATTTTTATTAAAAAACAAGATTAATCAAATCTACACTAGTAAACAAGGTTTTCCAAAATTTACCTAAATTTTAATCCAAAATTTGTCCATCATTGGCCCCAACCCTTTGGTCCAATGTTACACAATGTTGGGTTCATGTTGATTCTTATGTATAAATTGTTATATATATATATACATGTAACATTTAAAATGACCACAAGTTGAATATCATAAAGCAATAATGGGTATCATTAATTTCTTCTTGTGCACTCATGAGTTTATTTTGGATGGTGGCCTTGCACACTCATGTGCTAGGTGATGAAAGTATTCCCCCCCCCCACATACCTCATTCCCTATTGCTTACATTACATCTACTCTCCAAACATTTCACCAAACATCCTTTCTCCAAGCAATAAAAGTACACAACATTTCAAATGCAAACAAACTTCTCCTCGCCCATTCAATCTCTCCAACTAGGCTAGGGTTTTATTTCTTGTACGAGTTAGCCACCTACACTTCACCTTATATTTTGTGCTCAAGATGTTGTGGTACTACAAAAGTTGTAGTCCTTTGTCAAGTCACCCTAAATATTGTTCAAAGTGTGTACCTCATGTTTCTCATTGCTTTGCACTTCTTTTGTTTTTATACTATTGTAAATGGCATGTTGTACATAGATAGATGTCCAAACATGTTTGCCAAGACTTGACTTGAGGTGGTGAACTTATATATGTTCCAGTTCAAATATTTGATTTGATGATGAGTTTCATTAAAAGCTTCGGCTGAAAAACAAATTTTATATATATATATATATATATATATGGGGGGATTTTAAATTACCTCTTTGGGTGGGATCTAAAATATTGGAATTTGGTGGAAAATTTCCCAAAATATGCTTGTGTAAGGTTCCTCTAAATTTAAAGGAAAAGTTAGGTTAAGTTGTTACATATAGGGGAAGGTTTCCCATTGAGGATGTTATTTTATGGTCCTAACATCCCTATAAATTATATACAAGGGGCATTATGGTTGTAACTACCCTATACCCCAAGGGGTAGTCAAGTTACATCATATAAGGTGTAGGTAGGTTACAACCAGCACCATAGGTTATTCCTCATTTATTATGCTTGTTAATACCCTACCCAAAATTACCCCCCTACAATTGCCCTAATTAACATAGCCAAAACAGTAAAAAATTAATCCATCAAATACCACAGTACATGGGCGGCTTCAGAATAAATTAAATTATTTTTTTATTTTACTGAATTTTTGAAAAATCGTCATTCGTCCATGTCAAAAATTTCAAAATTTCAAGATTTCAGGGCAACGAGAATTCAAACCCTGGCCTACTATAAGGCAAATGCATAAGTTGTGAACCAGCTGACTATAATGACAACATGGACAATTATCATAATGATTCTAAATTTGATAAATATAATCCTTACCTGCTGAAAATTCCAGAATTAAAAAGCCATATACCAAAGTTCAAAATTTTAAAATTATGGGTTTTTCAGTAGCTAAAATTCTTGAAATTAAAAAAAAAACCCTTAATTTTGGCTATTGAAATGAAGTTATTCCCATTTCATATGCTAATGCTTCGTAACATTTCAACACTTGTGCTCACACTCTCTTTTCACATGCTTGTTGTTTGGAACATTAAACTTCACCAAGGCAATCGCATCACTTGCTTGAGGTTCTTCCTTATAAGCATTGTCATGGACATATGTGACTACTCTCTTATTTTGTGTTGCACTTTTGAATGTTGCTACTACTACACTTATTTGTCCTTTTTTATAATAACATTCCATATGAATCCAATACCTCCTTCCAACTTTGCTATCGGTCACTCATGAGTATTTAAACAAAGAGGTTTTGTGTGTACTTCACACCAACTATTGTCAAATAATGACCTTCGAAGATGAATCGCCAAAGAGACTTGCAACAAATCCTTTCAACTTGATTGAGTGTGAGAGGTGTTCATCCTTAGGTACATCTTATCTATCTCTAGCTCTTTCAACAATTCAAGAGCTAATTGGATTCAAATATTTTCTTTCTTTTTCTTTCCTTGTATATAGATGAAGGTTTCATGAATTATGACCTTAATTTTGGGAAATGTCATTGAGATTTAATTTTTTCAAGGTAATCTACAAAGCACATTTTAGGGATCATAGTGCTTTTCGTAGGAGTTTAGGTTATAGTAACTTTGTGAGACCATAATGAATCCATGATTTATTTTGTTTCAAAATTAACCTTTTTGTTTTTGTAATTAAGGTGATTTAAGAGTGCATGTGAAACATGTCATTTCTTCCTAATCATCTTGAAGCATTCACACCTTCATCTTAGTCATGGAATTTTAATGAAAGTGCTCCATGTTTGCAAAATTTCACTAAATTGTCAAATCAAAAGTTTGTTGCCTATTTTTTACAAACCTAAAGGTGATTCCTTAATTGATCACAATCCATCCATGGTTGATTCAAATGGGCAAGGCCAAAATTCTCATTTTTTACCTAAAGTTACATATGATATTAACAAATAGCAATTCTATAATATAATGATATTAACCACTTATCATTTGGATGAAGTGATGTATGACTTAAACAAAATTCAATTGTCTAAAAATTGGATGTTAAAGTGATTGTTGATGATAAGGCTATATGAGTGCATGTACAAGGGAATGACTCTTGACCATTAGACAAGGGCATGTTAGTGATAAATTTTACTTATTAGCCAACTAAATGTAGTTGATTAGCAAATGGGTGATGGATCCTTTTAGTTTGCATGGCAATAGATTCAAACCATAATAGTCCATTGTGGCTATCATTGTTTGTTACCAACCAATTTTCAAGTTGATATTTTTTAATATTCACCACTTTGATTTTACTATATTGTTTTAGTTAGGAATGAATTTGTGTAGTGATAAATGGTTTATTTTAAGCCATACATAAAACAATATCACAACATGCAAATATGTAATTTAAATGACTACTTATTTTGAAAGACCTAAATTCACTATTTCAAGCAACAAGAAAAAGCCTCAAAAGGTTGAAGCATTTGTCGTATTTGTGGCTTGCATTGACATATGGTGAAACATCAATTAAAATATATAATGGGTAAAAATGGTCTAAGAGTAGGTTTACATAGAAACCCAAATGTGTGGATGAAAGGAATCCTAGCACGTAGCCTAAATGTTTATCCCAATCCCCTCCAAAATAGTTTCATTTGGGTCCCTTGCATTTAAGCAAGCCAAAAACCCCTTGGTGAACCTATCTTGAGTTGGATGAACACAATTAAACTTTGTATCTACCTAGATTGCCTGGATTAGACCTTAAAAGGTTAGTCTACCATAGATTTGAATTTATATAATTTTGAAAAAAAACCTTCTAAGTTTATATTATAGTTTTTAACCATGGTAGTAATCCATAAGCATGTTCCTTGGTCTATTAGAATGTGATTACACTTTTTAGAATCTTGGGGAGGGGGTTGGGGTGGGGGGAGGTTGTTCAATGTGATGTCCCACTAGACTTTCAATGCTTTTGCAAAATTTAATAGATGGTTATCATTGCTTTCACATAGAATATAGGTTTACATTTTTGCATAATGAACTACCCAATCTTGATTCAACTAACCCATGTTGGTACACATTTTTTATTTCATTGTTGGGACACAAATCAATGTACATAGAATTGTGAAAAAGGGAATATCATTATACTTTGTGGAAATATATTGATAACATATGTGAATGCAAATGAACTTGTTAATTCTTGATTCATGGGAGGAGGTAGAATTTTAGGTTATGGAACTCCAATGTGTGGCCTTGGAAGTTGTAGAAAAGCAACTAAACTAAATGATATGGATGACAAAATGGGTGCAAGATTACATTGGCAAACATGGGCTTGAAGTGTTATATTTGATCTTGGAATTTTATTTGCATTTCACTTATTATGCAAGATAACTTCAAGCAAATTTGCATCATGTTCGAGAATTTTGCATGAAGGAAGAAGATGTTGAAGAAGATTTGATTCGGCATGAATAATCAAACATTGAGTAGACTGACAACAAATTTAAATGGGGACTCTGCACAAAGTTAAATTACACATTGTTAAGAACTTGATAAAATAATGGCTTTGAAGATATGATGTGAAAATGATGTAGCTAATCAAATATTGGAAATATGTTAATGTAATATTTTGTTATTGTAGTTGTCTTGGAAATTTCATAAATATAGGATGTGTTTGGTTTTGAAAATGAATTAAATCTAGTTCACCACAATAGGATAAAAATGTCAACACTTGGCGAAGCCTTTAACTATTTTGGTGCACAACTTCTAGAAATAAACTACCAACTCCATCAAAACAATTAGGTGCCAGTATGCCATGCTCACTTGTTCATAAATAGGAGGACATGCATGTAGCTATTGTTCAATTTTTCAAAACAAATTCCAATTCTCTTTGGCATCCTCCTCTTTCATAAATTTTTTTTGGACATCTTGTAAATTCACTTCAATTTTTAATCTTGTGTAGCAAATGAAATGCAAATGCATTTTTAAGATCAAACAAAACACTTCAAGCCTATGTTTGCCAATGTATCTTGTACCCATTTTGTTGTCCATATCATTTGGTTTAGTTGCCCTCTCATAATCTCCAAGGCCATACATTGGAGTTTCATAAAATTATGACAACTATTTTCATTGTAACTTCTATTATTCCAACTGCAATTTTCATATTACTTATGATTACTATTCCAATTACAACTATTATTCCGATTACAATTATTATATTAATTATGGCCACCATTTTAATTACAACTATGCAATAAAAACGTCATGCAAGTTGTTTTGGTGCTATAGTCTCAAATCAAAATTATGCATCCATGTGAATTCACTAGTAGCACAAGTAGAAATGGATCATATACATTAATTTCATGGAACAAAATCAAAACATAACTAGGCGTTATGCACTTTCTTTTATCTACTTAAAAAAAGTGGAATAGGGTTATGGTCATAAAGTGGAGAAGTATCAAGCAAATGAATTGATGAAAATGTTTTCATGGTAATTGTGCATATGCCAAATAGGATTTTGATTCAAAGACCTTGCATTAGGTCATGTCAATTCACATGGTATGTTGTTGACAACTTGAGTGAAATCATCTTTAATGAATTAAAATATTTATCTTAGGAAAAACTAAAGGTTTTTTCAATTTGATGATGCCAAAGGAAACAAAAATTTAAAAGATTAAAAGCTAGGGGTCATAACCTTACAAGAGGTGGCATTGTAGCAACATGGAGTGTATGTGACTAACCACAACATTTAAAACCCAACACTTTATACATAATGAGTTTAATAGGACTTGAAAGCATTTTCAAGCTAGAGTGGACCAATTTTGTCTACATTTTGGAGTCCCTAAAACTAGTTTTCATAGTGTATTTCTTACAGGCCAAAAGTTTAAACTTGTGATTTTATAAAAAGTAGTCATCTTTTCCAAAAA
>Ga0116229_10001135_pt1 | contig 40483 bp, 25 predicted proteins | sample S1TSphgellanicum_3_FD_87313 | JGI IMG/M metagenome (GOLD analysis project Ga0116229, IMG submission 87313) | Host-associated microbial communities from peat moss isolated from Minnesota, USA - S1T2_Fc - Sphagnum magellanicum MG | ecosystem: Host-associated > Plants > Peat moss > Unclassified...
CTTTGTTTCTCCCCTTGAAAGTTTTTTTGAACAGCGTACACGCGCCTTGCGAGGGGAAAACCCCGGGGGCAGGGGGGTTCCCTTCCCCCGTTACCCCCCCCCCCCCCCCCCTTCCACCCCCCTCAGTTCTCATTCTTCAATTTTGGAATCACAGATCTCAAAAATCACCCATATTACCCATGTTTTCCATTCGCCCAGGTTAAAAATAAAAACAGTCTTAGAAACAAAAAATTCATGGAGCCAATGAGACAACTCAGCATAGAGATAGGAGGGCCCAATTTTATTTTCTTTTGGGTTGGGGGCAGAGAAAACACACTGTTGTTTTTATTCCCAATGTGTTCCCCAATATGGTCCTATTAGGACCACACTTTTATCCTATATACTTTGCCCAAAGTTCTCCCCTTTCTCACCTGTATAGTTGGGCCAAGGGGAAGGCACCCTATCCTCCAATAGAACCTTCCCTATCATGGGAAGCCTCAAAAGTTTCAGTTTTTTGTTTTGTTTTTTTTTTTGGGGGGGCCAATCAAAATGGCTCTCTTTTTGCCAAAAAAAAGAAAACGCTTGAAAAGCAGCCCCTATATCTAATGAATTGAAACATGATGAATATACTACCGTAGCATATCAGAACCATTTATAAATCAAGTAACCAATTTTGATAGTTGATCAAAATAGGGCCTAAGTGACCCAACACCCACCAATGCACCATCCAAGAAATCCCATTTTGTGATTTTATGGATGGAATGAAAGCTTCCAGCATTTTTTTCAACCCCCTTTTTTTTCTCTTGTTGCCACACCCCCTACCCAATGTACCTATTCAGCCCTCCTACCTACCCATCTACATCTCTCATCCTACCAACCACCCCTTCTCCCCTAGGTCCTTTCACGCCCACTTCCATCACCAACATTTGAGAGAGCTTGAAAACATGGGTTTAGGGTTGAGTGGTGAATTTGAATTAGGGCTTAGGGGAGTGGGTTTCGTGTGGGAGCTTTAGAAAAGCCTGAAAACCGCGAAGAGGGAGTTGGAGACCAGAAACCAGAACAGGAGCTTGAGGAGGCAAACAAGGAACTCATAGGTGCAAGTCAAGAAGGCACAGAGCTTTGTCACAAATAGAAAGGAGGTAAGCCCCCTTCCTCTATTCTTTTTCTTTTCATTTTTTCTTCTTGTGGTCTATTATTGCCCTATGAAAACAATGAGCTTTAGCTTGTCATTGTCTCATGCTCTTGTTGTAGTCTACTACTACCCTAAAATGATAACAAGTTTTAGTTTGTTGTCGTTTCATTTTCTTGTGTTCTACTATTATCTTGAAACAACGACAAGTTCCAACTTGTCATCGTCTTGTTTTCTTGTTGTGGTTTATTGCTACCATGAAACGACGACAAGTTCTAGTTTATTATCATCTAATCTTTTATGTTTTGCAATTACCTTGAAACAATGATTAGTTGGACTTTTATGTTTTACAGCTACCTTGAAACGATGATAAGCTCCAGTTCATCATCATTGTGTTCTTATTGTGGTTTGTTACTTCCCTAAGACAACGACGAACTCTAGTTCATTGTCATGTCATCCTCTTGTGTTTTTCTATTATTTTGAAACAACAAGTTCCAACTCGTCATTATCTCATGTTCTTGTTATGGTTTGTTGTTATTGTGAGACAATGAAGAATTCTAACTCATCATCATCTTGTGTTTTTGTTATGGTCAACTACTACTTTGAAATGACAACAAACTTCAACTCATCATCGTTTCATGCTCTTGTTGTGGTCTACTGTTATTCTAAAATAATGACGAGCTTCGACTCATCAATGTCTCGTCCTCTTGTGTTATGTTGCTACCTTGACACAATGACAAACTTCAATTCATAGTCGTTTCATGCTTTTCTTGTGCCCTACTATTTTAAATTTATTGTCGTTTCAACCTTTTATGTTCTTATGTTTCCTTGAGACAATGACGAGATTTGATTCATCGTCATCTCTTGCTTTTGCTATGTTGTAGTGTTGCCTTAAGTTTTGGCTTGTCATCGTCTCATACTTTTATTGTATTTTAATGTTGCCTAAGGTTAGAGCCCATTGTCATCTTGTGTTCTTGTTGCTACTTTGAGCTTCAACTCATCATTGTTTCATTCTTTTCCTACAAATAAACCATGAGAAAATTTTGGATCTAATATGTTCTTTGTGTTTATCAAAAAATATAAATTTGAAAAATGACAAGGGTTTGACCCCCAAGCTTTAGTTCAAGTTGGGGATGGGATGTAAGGCAAATTTCATTAGGGTTGTTTTTTTTTTCTTTTGTTTGAAATGGAGATGTTGCCCCCCAATCACCAAAGACAATGTACATTGGGCGAAAAATGGTATCAAGTTTGATTGTAAGGTCAATGGTTATGAAATGACCTATATTGTTGAATATAATTAAGTACACCATATACAAGCCCAACATGGTGTCACCATGGAGCCAAACAAGCACAAGTGTTCAACTACTTGAAACAAAGGTCTGAGGCATCAAAACCATGCAGCCATGAATGTGTGGGTCTTAAACAAACCTATGGTTTGGTTTCGACACCGCAAACAAAAGGTGATTACAAGGCCAAATAGGCATGCAAACATCAAATGGATTGATTCTAGGTTGCAATTGGAGATACCCAAAAGGTTCCTAGGTTCCCTCTTGCCACATTCCCCTCCATTATCATATTGACCTCCTACAAATGATTGCATGGGTTGTGGGGTCCATCCACCCCATGTGCAAACCAAGGTGAGGTGTGACAAGGGCCTAGCAATATTGATTTGAAGGAGTTGGGCCACATATGCAAAGGCATTTAAAGGCGCTTGGGACAAGCACAATTGGAAGAATGCATCCATGCAAACAATGCAACATCAAGAAATTGCCCTTATTACATAGCACCATGAATCAGAAATGATTCATGGTTGATAAGTAGTTAAAATTCCATATTCAATTTTATTTTAGTTTTAAGGTTTTAGGTATCATATATTGTACTAATTGTTTTGTTTATGTTCGCTTTAGAGTTCAAGAACAATAAAAGAAGTGTTTATGGTTCATGTTATGAAAGTATTTTTGGTAAATTGACATTTATTTGTGTCAACACACCCAACTCACATAGGTCACTACAACACAATATAAAAAGGCAAATGGGATTTCATCCCCCTCTCATAGTGAAAGAAATAACCCATAGATATTCCCATTCTAATTAATAATAATTATCATCTATTTACCATAACTCTTGATTAGTAAATAGGAATTATCAGATAATTAACTTAATATTAATTCAAATTTTAATCCAAATTTTAATCAATTTCAAAAATTATTAATTAAAATTTTGTAAAGTATTTATTTATTATTCGGTATTAAATGATTAAATATATTTTTTATTAAAATACTAAATTAGAGAGCTTGCTACTATAATTTGATTATACATTTTTTAAAATGATATATTTGTAGACAAACCATAATATTAAATCAGGATGGATTTTTTTGCTTTAATATGTTTATAATATGAAGTAATATGTGTTTAATATGCATTGAATATAGGTTGAATATAATTAAATATATTAAATAAGTTTTAATATATGTTTCATGTACGTTGACTACATGTTAAATATATTCTTAATGTAGTCCAAAAAACCTTAGTGTATGTAAAATGTATAAGCACACCATAAAAAGTAATTACAAATGATAAATAGTTGCATGTGGTTGCAAATTGGATGGTTACATAATACAAGATTTCTTGTAGTGTCATGGTCTAATGATCATTCTTGATTGGTTTGTTCTCAAATCATTTTACACTTGGTTTAATCAATGTGATTTGGATTATATTGCAATGCAGCAAAGTTTGGCAAATTGCACAATTTGCAAATTTGGTTGCAAAAGTATGACAACATCAACTCAAGAATTTCAATTATCTCAACAAATGGCCCAATATACTGAAAGTTCATTCCTTCCTACCTTACTTGATCATATATTTGTTGTACATATATGGCCATTTGTTTGTAGTACAAAAATCATGCCACTCCTAGCTTCCCTCCAAGATTGGAAACATGTATCCCAATTTTGGAAGGTCTTTTTGGGTATCCTCAAAGATTTGAAGCATCTATCCCAATCTTGGAAGGAACAACTTGATACACATGTCCTCTGGTTGGCATATCAAGTGTTTGAGGTTGATGTGGCAACTTCAACCTAGCTAGATATTGTCCCAAGTTTAGACCATTGGGGTTTGGTTAATGATGTTTGGATAAAGTCAATCATGGCATTTGTGTTCATTGAGGATTTAAAAGGTTCAAACCCCCTTCACCTTTTGTCCATCCTAGAATTTCGAATGGTGAGGAATAAGGGAAAAGAGATTGTGTGGGGGGATGGAGATGGATATTGTGATGTCCGAAATGATCTTAGTGATTGTGAGTGTGATGAATTTTAAGGTGGAACAACTTGTGTCATTGTGAGAGATATTATGCATGATTGATGGGCTACCAAATGTTAAGTAGAAGGCCTTGTGTTGTTTTGGCAAATATTGAATATGCATGTTTTGTAAGTTCACATGTAATCGTTTGTTTTTTTGAAACATGGTATTTTCATGAACTTGCTGAAAATTCTCCAATGCACCTAATACTTTCAATATAGGCTTGCAATTGGCTTTGATTAAAAAAATATTGAATGCAACAGTCTAGATCAATTAAAGATTTCTAGTGTTTTGTTTTGACCTTGTTCTAAAAGAAAGCTACAAAGGTTATAAATATTGGTGGAAGTCATAAATCGATATGATGTAGATGTTCCTACAATGCTTATGAAAAAGGTGATGTCGTTAGTTCCTTGCATCCCAAGTAGCTAAAATAATTGTCTCTCCACTACTTGAAAGACATTTGTGGTGCCAAGTTGTTAGGCCTTGGCAAATTGCCATAAAATACAAATTCCCTTTCAATTAAAATCCTTGGGTGCAATTTAGTAGTTGTGAATATATCATTGATCAATGATAACCTTGTTAAAAGTTCCAAGTATGCAAATTATAAACTAAACTTCATCTTTAGGGGCTTGTTGTTCATAGACTTTAGAAGCTATTGGTGTTTCTTGAGAAGATAATGTTTGTGTCCATTGCCATGAAAAAATAACATATGAAGGCAATAGCTAAATTGAAATTTTCTTATGTTTTGTCCTTGTCCAAAAGGGAGCTACAAAGGTTATAAAATTTTTGCTTACAAAGTTGTAAGCAAAAGAATTGTGGATGGAAGGTGCATGCCCCTACTCCATTGGTGGGAGTCAAGAATCCAAATGATGTAGATGTTCCTACAAACCTTATGGAAGAGGTGATGTTGTTGGTTCTTTACATCCTATGAATACCTAAGATGTTTGGTTTTCCATTGTACTTCAAGGGCATTTGTGCCAAAACACCTATTAATTAGGTATTACCAAAGTTGTTGTAAAATACAAATACCAACTCAATAAATCCTTGTGTGCATTCTAATATTAGATCTTGCCATAATCTTCTATGTAAAGTTGGATTATTTTTCTAATGATTGTTGATCATTAGAGAAACTAATGGTGTTTGTGGATAGAGACAATAGTTGTAGATTCCCATTATACCACATAGAAAGGCAAAAATTTCAAATGACAAGCTATGGATGTTAATGGGTAGAAATCTCTAAACTAGTTAGCACCATAGGCCTCCTAATGACTAATAGCTACTAATGGTAGACTTACCATCCCTTATCTAAAGGGTGAAGTTAATGGAATTAAATAGTTCATGTTAGTGAATGGTTGGGGGGTAATCCACCCAATCATCTAGGAGATTTCTAAGAAGAGATTAAAATAAAGGCCCTATTTTCTTGGGGTCAATATGGGCCTTGTGTGGTTTGGGCAGAAGGAGGATTAGAGGAAGTGTTGGGGGACTTCTATGGCATTCAAAACTTTTATAGTTGGAGGTTGGAAGGAAGGACTCTCTTGAATAAATGTGGGATGTACCATTAGGAAAGAAAGAATAATGAAGAAATGCACTTGTATTTTTGTGTGATTTTAATGCAAAATGGTTGGGGAACTTGATGTGTTTTGGTGTGTATTTATTTTATTAAGAAATGTGGAAGGTAGAGTGGTTTGAAGTATTGCAAAGTAAGTTGCTCCTTGAGATGGTAGGTTTGCATTTCCTTTAGAACAAAAAAACAAAAGGCATACTACTTGGTAGCCTCTAGAATGATAAATTACTAACTACCCTTGGAAGGTAATAGCTAGTACTTGGTGGAAGAGAAAAGGGGGGGAGGGGGACACCAATATATAACCATCTACAAACTAGAAAATAATGCTATAAATGGTAAACAACAACTAGGAGTGGATGCAATTTGTTGCAGACAATAAAAAAGTGTGGGGAAGCATTCCAAGTTGCTACAAGCAATAGGTGGAGGCACTAAAGGACCTGCATGCATGGTTGAGGTGGGGTAGTAGCAATAAGAGGTCTGCAAACCCCACTAAGACAACATTTAGGGCATTGAAGGCACTATAACAACTTGGAAAATAAATACTTTTAGGTTATGATTGTTTTCCACGTTGCCTTTCTCTACTTGCTTCCCCTGCCCCCTTGGATTAAATTATAGACAAAACAATAAGTTTGTTCTAAAACAGGACCCCTTACCTTTTTCCTTGCCCCTTTGTATGATTTTTCACTTACAACTACTTGAATAGTTGTAGTAAAGTAAGCTAGTGAAGGTAGTTTTTCTTTGTTGAGTAATAAAGTGTTAATTTTGTTCCTTCGGTTTCACCTTCTAAAGGACAATAATGATTAGGGGTTGCAATTTCACCCCTTAACATTTGGCGACCATCCTGTGGATCGTATTTGAAATATTTTTTATGATGAAATTAATGTTGGATGATATTTACTTTGGGCAAATGAATAATCGCAAATTTGAATAGTGGGGGGATTAATGAAAATGATTTTCAAAATCTTGTTCTTGAAGGTAGACAAGGGGGAATTCACTATTGGTAAACATAGTAACATAGCCCTAAAAAGTGGATAGTCTATAGGACACGACTGAGAGGGTGTTTGAAAGGAAGTGTTTAAGGGAAATTAGAATTGGAGTAAGGAGTGGAAGGTAGTATTGCCCAAGATAGGTTAAAAAAAGACCTAAGATTCAATGCTCAACCAGATACCGTAAGATAAAACATTAACCCCACATTCCTCAATCTTACTACAAGGGTTCAATAACAAGCAAGGTAACTACTATTAAGTAGCCAATAAGAAAATAATTATGTCATACTTTCACAAAAAACCTAAAATGTTTTATAATCATGAACCATGTAACAATAAGAGGATATAAGAAAAAAATGAAACAAATCCTAGAAGAAAATTAGAAGCATTGAGGGTGTAATCATGGTAACATGTACCACAACAAGTGTAACCAATGCTTGATGTTCCATGTTATTGAAAACGTAATTTAATTTTGTGCTAAAATTGTAAGATTTACTTATATGATAACATTCATATTATATCATGGGAACTTGTGAATAAATTTGGAATTAATCAAATAAATTTAAAAAATGAAAAGAAACTAATAAAACATTGTAACCAATGTTTTTTAGCAGTAAAAGGACATGTTTAATAACTTGAATTTTTATCTAAATAACATATTTTTGACAATTTTTTAATGCAAGCCTTATCAAAGTACTATAATTAAATTTATCATGACTTTTTTTTAATTTCAAAAAAAATTTGTGAAATATTCCAAGAATACAGTAGTCCAAAAAACAGTCCCAAAGGGGCAAGTGTGGCTCATGTTATCCCATTTGCACCTTTGGGTCTAGGCTATTTAGAGAGGACACCAAAAAAGGTGTTTCCATTTCAAACGGTAGTTGAAGGTGCTTCCATTCATGAAGTCAAAACAAGAAAACCTCTATAAGATTAAAAAATAAATGTCACCTATTGGTATCATTCACAGTGGAAGGATGTTGGGTCAAGGGCAAAAAGTTTCGACAAAAAAATGAAGGAAAATAATCACTCTCCAATTGGAAAATAAGCAAAAAAGATGACAGGGGAGGACAAGGTGGATTCTACTTTCAAGAGGACTTGTTACCATTCTACTTTCTAGGGTAGGTGGCACAAACAATAGCAGAAAAAAAACAAACCAAAACTCTAGGATTTTGAAATGAAGAGATGGAAAAGGAGATGGTATATGCACCAAAAGGTAATTGTGGAAGGTTAAAAGAGGGTTCCAAAAAGTAGCTCGTAATTTACACTTCACAAAACTACATATTACAATGACTACCATGGGAGTCCCATCTATAGCTGCCTTTGAAGTGGAGGTGGTAGAACCAAATTCAGAATATGAAAAGAGACAAGCCTTGAAAAACTTAAACGATTGTTTAGAGGTAAGAATTCAAAAGTGGCAGAACTACCTTCCCTAGGACCGTCACATGAATGTATAGCCATTATTTACTTTCATAAAAACAAACCCAACAGTTTACACATGTCCCAACCCTTTCAATTCACAGGTAATGCTTAGAATGAAAGGGGGGATGACTTTTACCACCTAAAAACAAAGGGGGGAGTATATGGACAAAGGTCAACCATCATGGTGCAAATTATGTGGGGAAGTATGGCACAAGCAATAGGATGTCACTACCATCTTTCAATTATGGATGAAAAGGGGTACCCAACTAGAAAATTCATACTAGTGATTCAAGAGCAAATGTGAACTAGGCTACATTAAAGTAACAAAGAACAAAAACAAGAGGACAGTAGAGCCGCCCATTTTGGAATAAATGAAGCAACCCAAACCAAAGAAGGAATTATAGGAAGTAACCTAGGCCTCATTAATTTGTAGATATCTACAAACTATACAAACTAGCTTAGTTTGTAGACGCCGCCACTATTGGTTTGTAGACAGTCAATTTTAAGTCATTCATTGACTACAAATGACTCTAGTCACTAGTGGGGCCTGAATGGCAGTGTATGGCGTATGTCGTATGGCCTGTACTGTCGGGTGCATTTTCACAGCGGCTCCATGAGCGCCCGCTATTTGGCCTGAAACACACCCTCGAGCGACAGGTGCATCAAGCAGGTACGGTTCTCGTCCATCTCCCACTTCAAAATAAAGAAGTTGCTCTCGACCGACATCGTGTTAGTGAACACGGTTGCCAGGCCGCCACAAAACGATCGTAAATGACCGAACCGGCTCGGGGCGCAATCCTAAGCGTCGTCAAACAACATCTCAATGGTGTGCCGGTCGATGGCGACGCACAAGATCTGGTCTGAGGCGTATAGATTCAGAAGATCGCGGTGGTCTGCCTCCGTCTGATCAACGTCCTCGAGAGACCAAAATGTTGAAATGTGGTTGCGATAGGGCTCCAACACCTCACTCACGAACTTGCCGTGACGGATGGCGATCAACTGGGCGGGTAGCACAGGCGGAGCGTCGCTCTCCAGACACATGTTGTTGCCATCATACTTGGCCTTAACGCCCATCAGGTCGGTGACCAGCGAAATCGCATACATCGCGACTGTGCGAATGATGTTGTTCTTGTCATTTGCGTCTAGGTCGTTGTAGCAAGCGATCGCGAACAACCCCTGGTCGTGGATGTGCTTGACGATCGTGTCAACCAAGATACGCATCGACCCGACTAACACGTACTGGGCGTCGTCGTCGTTCTCTTATACAATTTCGACGTAAAACATGGCGACCAGCGAGCTGATCAGTGTGTGGATATGCTGCTCCTGTTGCGTGATCAACAGCGACCGATTTTGCAAAATGATGAATGTGACATTGATGGCATTGATGGCCGGCGACACCGCAAATGTGACGACCCACCATGCGCTTGTTGGTGTTTGCTTGGTACGGTGCGTCTTGGCGTACACCACAATCTTGCGGCGATGATCCTTGAAGAACTGCAGCAGGCACCCCAAGTGGTGCGTCCAACGGTTTGTCTTTTTGGGGCACTTGATGGCCATGCTAGTGATGAGGTTGGCTTGCACACACAGGAAGATCGAGAACGACCAGGCGAACTTGATCCACTCGCTGCCGGCAAGCTCCTCGGCTGTTGATTTGATGACCAGGTTAATCTGATGCAGTGCACACCAAATGTGGAGCACTGGGTTCTCGGTGCAAGCGATCATGCGAGTGACGAGACCGGTGTGGCGACCTGTCATCGTGTTCTCGCTCTCATCATCAGATGACATGCCGATTAGCTTGGCACGCCATTTGTCGTACAACATGTCGAGAAACTTAACCAGCATGTTAAAGATATTGCCGGTCGTGTGGCGATTGAACATGGGAATCACAACCAGGTGCAGATTAAGAAGCCGACCATGGAAGCAAATGCGAACGCGCAGGTTGAAGAACGACTGGCCACGATGTGTGCTACCGTCGCCCGCCAACGACATTGCCCAAACGGATTCGTCGTCAAGACAATCAACGATCTGCTGCAGCGTGGAGCCGACCAAGATGTGAACATACTCGCCGACCATCAGGTCAGTGATGCTTGCCAACTTGGCCATCTTGGTGCGTTCCTTGGCGTGCTAGATGGCATTCGCCGTCTGCCGAAAAGACATGCTGCTCCCAACGTGGTCCATTGCTAGATTGAACCGCATGATGTTCTTGATGGTCACGGTGTACGAGTGCGGATCGTCCTCATCCTCATCGACCTCATTGAAGATGAACAATTTCATGGCATTGGTCTTCTCCTTGAGCTTCTTGGCAGCCTTCCTGGCGGCCATGACGACCACGTCATTGTCGTCAGCATCATCACTATCAACGACCACCTCGTCATCCCGGAAGAACATGTCGCCAATGATTGTATTCACGATGCTCACATTGATCATGAACGTTAATATGTCGCTGTCGAGATCCATATACCGGTGCAGTGTGTTCATGACCTTGATTTTTTTGTCAAAGAAATGTTGCTTATCCTTCTTGGCCACTGCGTTGTACAGTGCCCACGACTTGGCGTGTTGCCCGTCATGATGGCTTCTGTATTTGTGCGGTAGGAACGGTTTCAGAAAGTATTTGATGTCGTTGCGCGACTTGCACTTTTGCGTTGAGCTGCCGTCAACCATGACGTTGTCCTGACCTTCATAGATGCAGAACATGCATTGGACGGTGATGTTGTCGTTGCCCACTGTGCTGACAACCTCCACGCATACTCAAGCCTGTGCGCGAGCTGCCATGGTGTCTTGGCCTTGGGTGGCATGGCGATCGGATCGATTTTGGGGTGCAGAGAGTAGATTGTAGCCGCGCCGCACTTTGCAACGCCTTGTGAGGTCATCCACGCATGCTGGCGCACTCCGCGCGCTGTGGCGGGTCTTTATGAGACAAAAAATTAATTTGTAGATCTGCCAACGGGTCATTTGTAGATATTGTCCCCTATTTTTAGCAAATCTACAAACTAATGAGGCATGAGGTAACCCCTCCAACCTTCCAAGTGCCATGGGTTGGTCTATTTTCTACCATTAAGTGCAAACAAAATACAATGAACCAACATGGTTACTTTAAAAAATGATTGCATATACCTTTCCTCCAGAAACTCTTTTTCATACAAATGAATTCTAGAAGATTTTTTTTGCAATTTGTTATAATAAATGCTTATAGTTATCCTAATACATGACATATTTTTTTGTTTATCATTTTTGAATAAGTATGAATTTTTTTAAGCAACCAGATTCCTTGTAAATTTAGTGTTTTATTGACAAAAATGATAACAATTTCAAATCATAATCAAAAATTCATTTTTTACATTTTTTTAAATTTTTTATAATAAGCTATAACTTTTCTTAACACATCATGTAGATTATACTTCATTTATATGTGGTAAAGGACTTTCAAAGTTTTAAAATTCTAGATCAATTTTGGAAAGTTCTTTGAATTTTTGAAGTTTTAAAATTCCACATATTTTAGGGTATTAATGTCTTTCAATGTGACTAATAGGTCTTTATCCTCTTAATTGTTCTCTCATCAAATGCATTTTATTACATGAATCCTTTTGATAATCCTTTGCAAAATTAACTCCTATTTGACACCATAGGTGTTCACTTTCAAAGGTTTTAAATCAAAACTTAAACTTACAACTTCATCAAATGAATTTTTGATTTGAATTCTTTGACATTCATATGAATGAAAAAACAACAACTTACTATGATTGCCATGGTTTTAAATGGCAAAACATAAATATTTATCCATTTTGACTATTTTTCTTTGTAATTTGACACCCTTTTTGGCTCGTTGGATTGTGACTACACCCCATTGGAGATCTAGGATGGGGACCCTAGGTGATGGAATGGGTCCAACCATGTACTCTACAATGTCAAGCTTTCAACTACCCTTACTTCAAGCTATTGTTATACTTCCAAAAACTAATCATGAGGTAACAATACTAGATAAGGTAGACTTCAACATAGTTGGCCCAGACAATAGATAAAAGGGGGATTGTGATAGTCCACCTCCCAAAAGACATGCTAAGACACCCTGTAAAAAAAGAAAACCCAGAAGATAATAATAGTAGGAGGTTTATAGATTGCATTAGGGCAACATTGAAGGCATTAACTGCACTATAACAACTTGGAAAATAATTATTCTTAAATTATGATCATTTCCCAAGTTACCTTTTTTTTACTTGCTTCCCCTGCCCCCCCTGGATTAGCTTATAGATAGGACAATAGGTTTGTTTTGAAATAACACCCCCTCCTTTTTCCTTGCCCCTTTGTATGACTTTTCATTTACTACTTGAATAATTGTAATAAAGTAAATTAGTGATGGTAGTTTCTTTTTGTTGAGTCATAAGGTGTTGACCTTGTTCTTTTGGTCTTACCTTTTAGAGGATGGTCATGAAAGGTTGCAATTTCACCCCTTAACAAAGTGCTAATTAAGTAGGTAGGTCCAAAAATGTAAATTGGGTTTTGTATGTACCTACCTAAAGGGTTGGTAGATAGGAAGGTGTAAAGGCAAGTATGTAGGTAGATAGATGGGTGGGCAAGTAGGTAGGTGGGGTTGAGAATATCACATTTTAAATATATAGGTGAGTAGGTATTGTTTAGCCAATAAAGAATATTGGTTTGGCCAAGATGTAAAATTTTAACCAAGAAGTAAGGAGGTTTTGCCTAGAGGTGGAAGTTTATTCAACAAAATATATTAATTTTTTTGAAAGATAAAGGTATAACTAAAAAAAGGTAAAAGTTTTGTTGAGAGGTAACGGTTTAGCAAATAGGTAAAAAGGTTTTTAGGACATGTAGAAGTTTAGCCAAGAAAATATATTGATTTTGCAAAAAGGTAAAGGTTCAGCTAAAAAAGTAGAGAAGTTTTGTTGATAGGTGAAAGTTTAATGAAGAAAACATATTTATTTTGCCAAGAAATAAGGGTTTAGCAAGGAGAAGGTAAATTTTTTGTTAAGAGATAATGGTTTAACCAATAAATAAAAACATTTTCATGATATGTAAAAGTTTAGCCAAGAAAAGATATTGATTTGTCAATAGATAAAGGTTTAGCCCAAATGTAAAAAGGTTTTGGGAGAAAGGTAGAAGTTTGAGCGAGAAAAAAATTGGTTTAGCCAAGAAATAAAAGATTTGTTAGAAAGTAGAGAGGTTTTGTTAAGAGATGTAAGTTTAGCCAAAACAATATATTATTTTTGTCAAGAGATAAAGGTTTAGCCATGAAAAAATATAAGTTTTTCCAAGAAAAAGGTTTAACCAAGAAAAAATAAAGGCTTTTTCCTTAGAGAGTAAAGATTGAGTCAATGAAAAGATAGAAGGTAGGTAGGTAGGAGGGAGGGGAGAGTTGTTAGTTGGTAGGTAGGATAGCTGGGTCAATAGGATAGTTAAATCAGTATGATAACTTGGTCCAAAGGTAGTATGGATGTCAAACTTTAGAAAAAAACACAGCCTCAAAATAAAACTCAGGTCAGGAACCAAAACAAGTTGACTGATTGAAGCTAGATGAAAAACTGAAGCCCATCCCATGGACAGAACGGCCAACTGATGCATTGGAGGGTGCCCATTCATGCTGGCCATCAAAATCGTTGAAAAATCAAATAATCTTGTATAAAATTATCAGTTCTTTGACAAGTATGTTGTCAAAAACTACAAATTCATTGAGAGTTTTCAAAAACCTTTCTGGAACTAGATGTTCTTTGATTTCTACAAATTCCAGAAGATCAAAAACCAGCCTTTTAAATTAGCAAAATCAAACGACCGCCCAACACTGATAGAGAATCTACAAAATAAGATACAAAAATGATACTACTACTGGGAACATAGATGGGAACATTATTTTCAAGGCTGATTCTGACATGTGAGATCAGGCCACTGGGGGCAATTGTGAAGGTTAAAAAGATTGATTTCCTTGCAGTCACATCCTTACAGAGAAATTCCCAGTAAATGTAAAAGCTTGGTAAACACCCAGTAGAATTTTTCCAGCGGATGTGGACTCTGGACGGCACCGTACCCTAAGTGAAGTTTCTGCCTCAATACAATTATGTGTAAGGTTCCTCAAATTTCTTTGACGAACCTTACACAAAAGGTGCCTCCTCTCCTCCAAAATTCAATCCCAGCCATCCATTTGCAAAGTCGAATTTTACCAGATCTTTATGCCAGGTACGGTCCTGGAACCGGACAGTTCTCAGAATTTGGGTCTAATGCTTGATTCCTGCCACATACCAGACCCTCGTTCACAGAACAGCTGACTCTTATTCATTACTCTACACATAACTTCATTATGGGTTGCACCTTGAGGGCACAAAGTCCATTGTTTTCCACATTGTGATGAAAACTCCCCCCCCTCTTTTTCCCTTTGCATTGGTAGCCAGGGTTTTTTTTAAAGTAAAAATCTCCTGATAATTCGACCTAAAAAAACCACTTGGTCGTATGTTCAGGCTATGGACCCTCTTCACCTCAGGTCTACCTTGGTATTTGGTTCATACCCATAAGCCCACTTCAGAAGAAGGTCCAGGGTCCAATGAAATAGAGCAATCCAATTGGATGAGAGCCATAAATATGGTTTTACCTCTAAACCTTTAAAACCTATACTCTGTACGCTGCATTTTGAAATTCGGTTCATTTCTGCATTCAAATTACTTTCCCAAGTTACAAGAGTTTTTCACTCCTCACAGTTTTGTTTGAACCTGCCATATCTGGCAAAGCAAAACATAGATTTGGTGACTTTACAAATAACCAAAAATAGCCGATGAAACTGAGTTGGTGGCCTTACAAAACTAAAGGATGAAACTGGGTGTGAGACTAGGAAAGACTTTATGGATAACTTTAACAAAGTCATTTATTAGGCTAAAACATTACTATGTTTGAAAACTCTGCATAGAGAATTTTTGTCATATGCTATATCTGGCGTCACGCGGTGATGTAAGAGCGTGCAATCTTTGAGTCATCTCCTCAACATAGATATGTAATGCCTTGGTATTCAGGCCACAGAGACTACTGAGAAGGACCTGCCAAGCACCAGCACACCATACAGGAGGGATGGTGTGTGGACAGGAAACACTTTCTGGTTGTGTTCCTGTCTCATAGCTAACCACCACCAATGTTAACTATGTTACCATAGTTAACACCACCAATGTTAACCATCCACATGTATCTACTTACCTACCTACAGATCATCAAAGTGCCTTACCTGCTTGTGTACCTACATAGTAATCACTTACATTTCCTACCCACTTACTTATGCAGCTTGTCGACTTACATAGGGAGGATGCCTACCACCACCTGGGTACTGTGAGGTGTAAGTAGAAGGGTTTACATGATAGGTCACCAAATTCGAACCTCCACATCATACGCACATTCTATCTATGAGAACAGTGTTGTGGGCTATGAAGTTGCTCGATAATTTCAGCCCTGGTCATACAAGCCCAGTTCTCATATTTTAAGGGATTTTTATCCAAAAGATATTTTATATAATTCATCCATAATCTAATTTCATCCACATTGATTAGCAAATGGCCAATAGTGACCCATAAAGGACATAGATAGGATAAATTGTGCCCAATAAAAACATAATGTATACTAATTGGTAAACAACAATTTAGGAACATGCATGTCCACCGCTAATAGAATCATGAAAGTTGAATAGAAGAAAAGGAGTGAATTGGTGCATTAGTGGGTAGTTGAACAATATATTGATTGATTGGATACTTGATTTCTTAATCCAATAAAGAACTAATTAAATACCATAATCAGGGTTTTATTAGTTCTTTATTGGTCAATCAGGTTATTCTGGCCAAATTTGCAAAGTATGTCCACTGGTGAGGATCCCTGAGGAGATTTAGCATTAAATGACATTTTTTTTATTTAATGGACGTTAGCATATTTGCAGATGTCATGGTACAACTGGTCTAGTTGTGGCGAAAAAAATCCATGAAATGGCATAAAATAACTTCAAAACCTTCTTTTTGTGCTTTTTTGGAAAAAAAAATTAAAAAGACACCAAGTTGTGAAAATTCGCCACGAAGAAAAATAATGCATGCAACCATGGATTAATGCACCGTAGTTTTATTCTAATGTGAGTAGCATCTATCGTGCATGGGAAATTCTGATGAGAAAGTACAATAAAAGAAGTAAGAATTTACATAACAAACAAGACTATCCTTACAAGGGAAAATGTTTGTTTATAAATTAAAGATGGAATGAGAACCAACTCATAACATTATTTTTATTTAAACCAAGTTGCAAAATAATAAAGCATCAAATAAGGTGTTTGGTTGCCTTATGTGTTTTTGAATGATTCATTAATATGAGTTCTATTTCCTAAGCTTATGTAGATAGTGAAAAACATCAATTAATTTTGGGAACTTGAAAGAAGCAGTACTACAATTAACAAGAAACAACTTTTTCGTTACAATTTGCCTAGGTGACAAGAAAACATATGTAAAAGAAAACTGTAAAAGCAATGGACCCCAAACATTATGAAAACAAGAATAAGATCATTAGGGCCATATGAAATGACAATTGATTAAACTAATAGTTCATGTTTAGATCCATTAATGTACCCCAAAAGCTTAATCATAAATTCCCGTGAGGATGGTTACATGGAACTAGTTTAGGGGGGCATCTATAGGCTCTTCCACTATTTCATCCTACCAAAATAAATTTTGGCTTGGAATTTACTCTAAATGGAATGAAAATGTGTCTTTTTGGATCTCTGTCTTTTCAGAGCTTTTTTTTTCAACATCATAATCACAATTGATGAAAATGATAAGAAAATTTGTTTGATCCTGAGGACTTAAATAGATGGTGATAACTAAAATCCTCTTCCATAATGATTCTTTTTCAAATGCACCCACCTAGTCCCACTTCATCTTTCAATCTTCATACTTGAGAATGTTGCTATGTGACCCAAACAAGCAACAATCATGCCTTTGACTTATGATTATTACATGTTTGGGCAAATCAAATATGGAAAGTACTAAATGATCGAATCATAACTAGATGAATTGACAATCCATATGGTCACTATTTTGAGGTCTACAGTAACCTAAGTTATTGCTTGACCACTATATAGGAAAGATTTCAACAGTCTCACATGTCTATGTATGCAAAGATATGTGGACACTTGAGACGCTTGACATGCAATGGCTTTGCATGAATATTTTGACATTGGTCAATCTGGACAGAGGTTTAATACAACTATAAAGGTTCATCATGTATGTGTGACACACAATGATAAACCAGATGTCAAATTGAAAATATGGCATAAATTCTTTGTTTGGCATATCTTCATGAATAAAGAATATATCTTGGATAATATGTGTATATTGCACATCATAGGATACATCCACTAGCACATACTATTAAAAAAAAGTGTATTCAGCATAAATGTCTAATCTAGCAAAAACAATGGACGAAATTGAAACTGGGGAAAAAGAAAGAAGAGGAGGAAAAGATACAAAAAAATTAAATCTCCCAAAATAAAATGAATGATATGAAAGCTGGGAAAGATAAGGTTTGAGAAAATTAAACTCTATGAAAGATAATGGATGAGATAAAATTTGAGTAAGATGAGATCCAAGAATATTGAAAACACTTAAATGGTATGAATAAATGAAGGTTGGGAAAGATAGGATCCAAAAAGGTTGAAATCCTAGCTTCATTATTTAGCATATTACCTAATTGCAAAATACTAGTGTTTTTATTGCCAAAAGTAAATGACAAAAAGAAACAATAATTATCATGTACCTTGCTGCCAAACAAGAGTAGGAACTAGGGTATCTTCTTTGGAACTAGGTACATTTTAATATGGTGTGCCAGTTTAGAGTTGATTTGTGGGGTGAGTGCCGAAGTACACTTGATAAATCATGTGGTGAAGAGTTGGTGAAAACTTTATCAAAAGTTGGATACTTACTCATGGAGCTATCCAAAGCTTTTGCAAAACACTTTCAAAAACTTTTGCAAATACTTTTGAAGCTTTTCAGCTTGTGCAAAGATTGAATACGCTGATTCCTTGTACTTTTAAGCCTCTAAATTTCCACCACTCCAAGAACAAATGCATTATAGGTACCGATGCTTTGTACATTTTCATACCTGCTTCAGTCACTGCAAGAACCAAACACAAAAAAAGTTTTCGTCACGGGGCGGCTGTATACAGTAGAAGAGAAAGGTGAATTTTCGGCCTATACAGTCACACTCTGGCAGATGCATTTTATCACAATTGCAAGCAGTGAATTTTTTTTGGATGGCATATCTTGACAAAATTTTGAGCCACAAAATTAAAATTCCTTGTTTTCTTTTATTTTAATTGCAAGTAAAAGATTTTTTGGGAGAGAAAATTTCTCCACCTTTTTTTTAGTTTTGGTACAGTCTTTTGCCAGTTTTCTACAATTTGGTCCAAACATGTCACCAATTCATGCTAAACCCCTTTCAGGATGGACATTAATGATGTTGCATCAAAAAACTAGGAATGTATATTTACTTGGGCTTCGCACTACCAATGACAATCAATTGACACATGTCAAAATATTAATACACTTTAAAGTTATTTAAGTAAATTATTATTTTTTAAATTAGTCACCAAACATTGTTAATCCATGATCATATTTAGATTGTCCATGAAATCATTTCCACTTCCATTAATTTTAGAATCTAGAATTTTATTTTCATGTACTAAAACATTAATATTTCTAGCACCCATGATGTCCTTTTTGGCATCTTTCATTGCTTTGAAAACAATTTTTTGGGGTTTTTCCAATGTCCCCCAATGTCTTTTCTACCATGCTTTCCAATGACCCTTGATTTGAAATATATATAAAGCATAAGATATTTTCAACTCTAGTGCTCACAACATCCCTTGTACTTCTTGGTGTCCTCCAATATCATATCCAATGTCCTCCGCCCTCCAATGTCTTCATGCCCCCTATTGCCCAAAATGAATTTTTTAATGTTGAAGCTAACTCTAATATCCTGACCATTCATTTTCAACACCATGTTATTGTTTGTTACCATTTTGTCATTGTTTATCAACATTCTTGTCTTTTTGTTGTTCCCCATCTTTCGTCATTCTTGGTGTTGTCTATGTGTGTTTTTGTTGTTGATAAAACTTAGGTCATTCTTGAACGAAAACATCACATTGATCGAAATTTTGATTGAGGATGTTTGGATTTGGGAACGTTTATTAGGTTGACATTTCATCTTGGCCTAGTAACAATCATAGTGGTTTAAAGGCTCAAAAAAAATTTGGAAATGTTAGATGGGTCAAGTTTTCACTAATTTTTTAAAAGACCAAAATTGGAGGAAATGTAATATATTGATTTTTTTAAAAAGTAATTAGAAGAAGGCAAAACATGTTTACCTATTCCAAGGAGAGGGTGGTTAGAAGGGGAAAATTAATATGTCCACCCCAAGTCATGTGTGAAGGTGATAAAAGATTGTTAAATGCCATTTTTCATTAAATATTAATGAATTTCATGTTTAGAATGAATTTATTAAATCTAGTTCATTCCATACACATAAATTTGATAAAAATAATGTAAACTTGTTAACTTGGATAAAATGTTTTATTGAATGTTTCATTTTCAATGTTGACTTGAATATGTTTTTAATTTTGATTAAAAGGTGTTCACTAAAATATGACCAAAAATAATAATTTGAAATTTAATGGTTTTATTTATAAAATTGATTACTGTAAATTTATCATACGATTTTAAATTTTGATTCAAACCATTACTAAATTTAAAATACAAAACATTAATTATTTAAAATTTTCAATAATTTATTTTTAAAATTGTAGTTATAACAGAATTTCATATTCACTTATTTGTATTTTTATTTTCAATACAAACCAAAAACTACTATCATGTTAAATTTAGTGTTACCACTTGTTGGAATCATGAACAAGATGAAAATTAATCATTACCAAATCCATTAAAAAATGTGTGAATATAGAACGTGGTTTAATGGTTTAAAATACATTAAGACATGTTCTTCCTTTCATATGAAACAAAATGTTGAAATTTTTAAACAGTTAAGACAATTTGCAATCATGATGTGTGAGTCAAAAAAAATAATTATAATTTAAATTCATATTTCAAAACATAAATGACATATTATTTAATAAGCCATTAAATTTAAAAGTGTGGTTGTTGAATTAAAAGGTGAAACACAAATGCATTTGAATGTGAATCATGCACTCTTAGACAACAACATGCAAAAAGATATTTCTAAAATTTTCAACACCTTATATGTTACATAGTAATAATAGGTTGAAAGACATGTGATTTATCATTTACATGCAATTGATTTAACCAAAATATTAAATCTTTGAATAATGTAAAGTTTGAAATCAAGAGCCAAACTTAGAACATGTTTTAACTACATAAAAAATGAGAATTTTTTGTAATTAAAAAATAAAAAATTTCTCATGATCAACTTTTATGGTTTTTAAGGTCTTACCCATCTTAATTTGCACCCAATTTGCAAACATTAATGTATTGCACACAAACTAATATATCATTTCGTTTTTTTTTTTTTTGCCACCTTTTTTGCTTTCATTTTTCCCTCTTGTAATACTTTTATTACCAACAAGTTGTTCATCTTTATGTGCATTTAATTCAATTAATGACACAGATTGAAAGAATGTTGTAACCCCTACAACATATTCATGGGATGTGAAAACACAAATGATTTAATAAATTCATAATATTTTCAAGATGTTTTTAAAAAATTGAGTAATGTAATACAAAAACACCTTCAACACATGTTTCTAGAATAATTAATGAATATTGAAATTTTCATGTCAAGAGTGAAATATTTTTTAATATTGCAAAAGACTATGTATTTTTCTTCTCAAAATTTTGTTCTTCGAAAAAAGAGTAATTACAAAAAAATTAAAAATGATATAAGTCAAGTAAAAAATGCCAAAGTACTATAGTAATAAATTATATATAAATATAAATATGACATCCATGTACAATAAATTATGCAATAAACAAGATGAATTATTTTCTTCTAGTAGGTCATATTTGCATAAGGAATAACAATCACTAAGTGAGTTTTAAAAAACATACCAACCATTTTATCTATCAAGTTGTGCTTGTTTTATGACAACATTTTCATCTTCTATCCTATTTTGCAATATCAATAATAATTATACAGGCTTCCATAAGTTACAAAGATATTTTAAATCCATATAATAGGAAATCCCTAATTCTTATATTGTAAATTTATTAAAATTTATCTCAAACAATGACATTTGTAATGAAAAATGTTGTTCTAAATTGAGTATTTAATAAATGAATTTCAAAAATAATAATGAAAAGATCATAAATTTCATCAATCATGAATACATAAAAGGATCATTTTTATTCAATAGGAGATTCATGCAAAGTCTTTCTATATATTTATGATAACAAAACTTGGATTGTCAAACATGGCATTATCCTAATAAATTATTAGTAACCATTGATTTTGTCACAAGACATACACAAAGTTATTTTAGTTTATTTATTCATATTATGTACACAATCTTATAACAATTATCAAATGGCATTTTGAATATATAATGTTTTGTAAACACTTATTCAATTTTGCTAAGATTGATTTTATGAGACAACAAAATATCATATGTGAATTCTAAAAGTAATGTTGTTCACAAATATACCTTTTTAGCCATTATTTGAAAAAAATTTGTATTATTGCATCTCCAATTGTTTTAACATTTGCTTCATCTTGTTGAAGTAATTTGACAAATATGTAAGTTTTAAATGTTTAGATTTTTTCCCTCTCTTTTGAAAAATGAATACACATTTCATTTAAAACATGCTTGTAGAAATATAAATTGATTGATATCATATGGTTTGTGCTATATAGTAATGATGTGACGGACAACTTAATTAAATGATCAAAACATTTCTTTTTTAAAAACTTAAATACATAAGAAAAACATTGAGGAAAATAATACATCTTTCCTTTTTTGGTCCACTAATTCTTTCAATTGTTTCTTTTCACATAATGCACAAATAATAAGGTGAACATCACTTGTTATGTAACACTTTAAATGACTGCAAACCACGATGAAAGAGAAAAAAAATGGTGAGTATGGTGTTAAAATAAACAGTTTTAAAAAAATACAAACTTGAAAAGACCTCCATGCCTCTTCACATGCCCATATGTTGAAAATGGGCTAAACAAATTCCAGTTTGGAATGTTCCAATCTATGACAACTTATGGAATCTAAAGTTGTCCCACCTACACTAGCTCCAATGAATCATTGTCACTAAAGATTATTTATTTATTTTTATACAATAATTTTTAATTTTAAGAATATTTTAAAGCATTGATAACAAAAGAAGAATGTAGGTCATTGTGCCAAGAGTCCTACATGCCTGAAGGGAGTCACATGCAAACAACCAGCACACTTTTTAGTTGAAATGAAACTCAGAGTTCCAACAGGGATTTGCAAGGTAAGTCATCCTCCACCCAGATATACCCCAAGGTGAAAAGCCTATGTAAATATTTTTTACTACACCTGGCCAGTAAATAGTTTATGCTATCCCTTTAAGTACCCTAAGTGGGTAAACTTAGGTGTTGAAAGTTACTTGAGATTCAAAAGAGAATTCTAATTGCATCAATATGGTAGTGCAAATAATCCTTTGTGCTTTATTTATACACAGGTTGAGTTGGTAATTTTTCCTCCTTGTGGTTTCCAATTAGAGATGGATTTGGGTGGAAAGAATGGCAAACCACATAGAGATTTTGGAGGGCTCTTAATGTAGTGTCTGTCTCAACTGTCCAAATTGCAACTGAATTTTACTCTGAAATGGGAACTATGTTCCCACGACTATTGAGATTGAGAACAAACTCAATCCTAAACCCTCAACCCTAAACAAATCCCAACTTACTCTGAACTGAGAACTCTATGTTGGCAGCAGGTCTTTGAAATTTTCAATCTTGTCACTCCTGCTAAGGTCATCGTGACTTTTCTCTTATTTCAAGGTTTGTGGTTTAGTGCATAACACTTCTTGACTTAAGCATATACTTCATCATGGATTGGTTAGTTTTTGAAATTACATTGTAGACGGTGTTGGGGCAGTTATCTGATATTTTTCAGTAACCTCTGTTTCCAGTTTCTTTTTAAAATTTGAAAAATCAAAACATGTCTGGTCCCCGTTTTTTTTATATTTTCAGAGTCAAAGAATCTCCAGTTCCATTTTTATTTTTTGATTCTCAAGAACTCTGGTTTTTGTCAAAATGCCTCAAATGAATTAGCAGTTTTGACGAAATGACTGATATTTTAAGAATTGCAGTTAAAAGTCAGAATCACTTCTTAGATTTGCGGAGAACTATGGTTATATATCAGAATTAGTTATTTGAATTTTGAGAAAGATGGTTATTTACCTTTGAGAACCATTTCAAATAACCAGTGTTGGGCGGTTCTCACTTTTCCACTGAGAACCTTTAAGGTTTTCAGTCTGATTCTCAGAATGAGAACTGGCAGTTTTCACATAAGGTGATAACTTTTTTGAAAACCTGACCATCGGTTCTCTCCCAAGTGAGAACCACCATTTTAAAAACCTTAAAGGTTATCACCTAGAGGTTGAAGGTGATAACCTTTCAAGGTATTAAAAAAAAGGGGCATCAATTTTCAGGTTAGGGTTTTGTTAGGTTTAGGTTTCAGTATGGGCTTTGGGTGATGCAACCTCTTAACGGCTTGCTTCTTCAGCACCTCTTTTGGCGGGAGCTTGACAAAGAAGCTTCTTGCTCTTCTACAAAATGGGGCCAACTTGGCCCCACCACTCACGCTGCTCTTCCTCCTACTTCGCTACTCCTCTTCGTGCTTTCATCACTACTCTTTCACTCCTCATGCTTCATTGCTCCTCCTCCTACTTCGTCGTTCCTCCCGCTTCGTTGCTCCTCCTCTCTTGCTTCGTTGTTCATTTGTGTGTTTTGTTGTTCCTCTCCATGTTTCGCTACTCCTCCTACTATTTCGTTGTTCCTTCTACTGCTTCATTGCTCCTCTATGTTTTGCCACTCTTCTTGCTTTGTTGCTCCTCCCCTTGTTTCATCACTCCTCCTGCTTTGCTTGGTTGCTATTCACCATGCTTAATCGTTGCTCCATGCTTTGCTTCGTTGTTATTCATTGTGTTTCATTGTTGCTCAGTGTGCTTCACTACGACCCATTGTGCTTTGTTGTTGTTCTTGTTTTGGTGTTACTTTATGCTTGGTTGTTGCTCTTGTTTTGCTACTCTTGTTGTTTCGCTACTGCATGGTGTGTCTCCACTCCTCCACACTTCGCTATTCTCATGCCCTCTCGGGTACCTCTTTGCCCTTTGTTGTTTCGTTGTCCCTTTGCCTAGATTGGTTCTCCGCCCAGATTGGTACTCCCCTTGCCCCTTTTTTTTTGTAAGGTGTTGGAGATTCAAATTTGGAATTGATTGGGAGGAAGCTTGAAAGCATCCAAGCTCCAAGTTGCCAATAAGTTTTTTTTGTTCTTCTTTTTTTTCAATTTTTTTTTTTTAGTTTCCTTTCTTTGATTTCATTTTAGGTTTTTATTTTACTTTTTTTCCATTATTTTGTTTAGTTCTGATTGATTTTTTTATTCTTTTGTTATTTTGCAAGGATTTTTGGAAGGAGTTTTTTCTTTAATTTTTTTTTTTGTTTTTGCCTTGGTTATAATTGAACTATCTTATAATTGCTTGTAAATGTTTAGATGTAAATGGTGTTGAATCTTTGTAAATTTTTAGATGATTTTTAGATCAGCAATTAAATTTTTAAAACCTTATAAGACTTAAACCATTTTATAATCCACAAAATCTTTTATTTCATCTTCTTCATTACAATCACATCAAATTCTTGTAAAATGGAATGTTCAAGGACTAATGAAACAATAATAGAAAATGAATATTGTGATATTTTCCCCAATCAAGTTTCTATGGAAGAGGTATCTTTTATTGAAATTATGGAAAAAAATAAAAGTCTGCAAACATAGTCCAATGCCATTCAAAGTGAAGAATAGAAAATTAAAACAAATTTATAGAAATTGCATTTACAAAGAGAAAAATGGAGAGGACATGATAAGAATGCATTGTGTTGGTTATTTTTCATTGTAAATGATAATAACATTGTTGATGGAAGCAAACCTCAGATCATGAGGTGTATGATTTGTCATGTAAATTTTGTTCCTTATTCTAAAAATAACAAAAAGGAAAGGAATTATAACATATTTTAAGAAAAATGGCATAATAGCTTTGAAAAAACATGTAGATGCAAATCATGCTTTACTTGCAAAAATATTTGAAGAAGTGAACTTTCCATTAAGAAATATACTTGAAAGACAACTTGCAAAAAAGAGGCCAAATGTGTCTAACTTTAAAATATCAAAGTTTTTTGGTGCAAAAGATGCTTTTAAGAAGGATGTTGTGCAACAAAAACAATTTTTGCAAGACCTTGCCTTTTGGTTGTTAAAAATCATCTCTTTATTCAATTTGTTGAAAGCATTTGGTTGAAGCATCTTGTAATGCGTATATGTCCAAGAGTTGTGTTTCCATCAAAAAAAACATTTCCACAAGAAGTTTTGGTTGATTTAGTGGAGAAGGTGACAGAAGAATATGTGTTACCTAAATTGAAACAATGTTATTCTTGATTTGTGGATGTCAAAGGGTGCACATGATGTTTTTGCATTGGTGATTAGCTTTTTGAATGAAAAATGGCAATTTCAACATATTACAATAGCATTGTTTGAGGCAAATGAAACTACAGGGCAAGCTATGGCAAGAAATTTGATTAAATTGTTAAATCAATATGATGTAAAGAAGAAAATTGTTGCATATGTTAAGGATGAAAGTGCAAATTTGAATGCCATGACAACAACTCTAAAATCGATGGTGAATTGTGAAGTTCTTAGTTTGGAGGAGAGTTTCCAAGGCACTTGCTTTGGTCATGCATTTTCCAAAGCATGTTAATATGGGATAGCTAAAGAAAAAATTTGTAAAAATTTGAAACATATTTCTATTAAGTTAGCCCAATCTTATTTACAAAAGTGCATAATTTGGTCAAAGAAATCTAGAAAAGGAAGACAGGAATGGGATTAAAGTTTGCATTGATTCTAAAATTTGTCTAAGAAAACTAAACACCCATGTCAAAACAAGGTTTTTTTTTTAATTACTTTTGTTTAAAGTATCATTAAAGATTTGGCTTATAAATTTACAATCTTTTCTTTTTGTAAAATATTAACAATTTGTTAAATATTGTGCAAGTTTGCAAGCAAAGTAATCATGTTTCAGGAAACCTTATTATTCCGAAAGGCCATTGTATTATGTTATAGTTCACAAACCATTGTTCATGTTTCTAGTCGAGTTCTCCTTATTATCACTTGGCATATTGTCAAACAATTGTTGATTGCTTGTCTCCAATTAATATTGCTTGTGTTATAAACCAATCCAAAGATCACCAGTTGCTTAGTGATGCCCCAAACGATGCCATTACAATGAGTTCCAAATTAAAGGAAAATGTTAGAATTGTACTGAATTTCGACTAGTTTATGGATGATGATTCTACGATTACTCTAAAATGTTTTTGTTTGTTTCTAACATTAAAAAATAAGTTTGTGGTGTCCTTGATTCTTTTTTTTCATTTCCAAAAAACTATGAACAAAGAAAAGCCTATAACATGCTTTACTTGATGTTAGATCCATGATTTAAAAGCCTTTGTTTGGTATCTTCATTTGTTGGTTGTGAGCAAGGCATTTATATTGTAAAAGAATATGATTGAAAATCCTTGCAACCTATGCTTTTGGAATGTTATCATCACTTACATCCTATGAAAATTTATGATGTTGAATCTACATATCACAGATCTTATGAAGATAGCAACCTAGATATTTTTGAAATGACTGCCAGCACAAGTGAACCAATGGCAAAACTGCTTAACAAAGAACTCCTAATTTTTAAGAGATTCAAGTGGATCCTAAGGAGAGATCAAATGCCCTCTACAACAGTGGCAAAAACATGAGTCTATGTTCCCCACTATTGGTTTTCTTGCTCGTCAAATATTAGAAATCGTTGGATCACAAATAGAACCAGAAAGAATTTTTTCTTTAGCTCACATATTCACCAACCTTAAAAGATGTTTACAATTAGAAAACTTAGAGAAATTAATTTTTGTTAGCAAATATTGACCTAATGATGCCAGAGTTGTAAATCTCCTAGTGATTTAGTAGTGTTAATTGAGATGGATGAACAATTATTAGAAGAATTAGAAGAATTTGAAAGTGAATTTGAACAAGAAAAGTCTTTAAATAAAAAAATTAATTTCTTGTTTCAGTTTTGTTTCAGTTCTTGCAAGTAATTAAATTTTTTTTTAATTTTGAATTAAAATTTTACATTAAATTAAATAATTAAAAGTATTGGATTTTTAAAACTTTGAAAACCAGCTTGTGAGAACCAATGCTGAAAACCAGGGCTAATAACTTTTATGGCAGGGCTGAAAACCAGTGGGAATTTTTTTTTTCCATGAATCTAAAACCCTTAAGGTTATCAAAATCATTTTTAAAAATTATTTATGAGAACCTTAAAGGTTCTCTAAAATGGTTGTGATAACCGGAACTAGGCGGTTCTCACAACAAAGTGAGAACCGCCCCAACACGGGTTGTAAGAGCCTCTAGGTTTTTGAGAAAGCTTGCTGCCATGGCACTCACTTATTGACTCTGAGAAGAGCAGCCCTATCCTGTACCCTGGCTATGCTGGTTGCCCTCATAAACTAGGTTACATGCATAACAAAAAATTAGCTAAATAGGTAGGTAGCAACCCCAACTATGTACAGTATTCACCACCTTTGGAAGCAATTTTTTTCTTTTCTCAGATGCTTTTAGTAGTAGTAAAACAAAGCCCAAAAGCAATAGGAAAGAGCTCACTGAGAGTAAAGCAAACGCACTCCACCACAGAAGCACAACTGGTACACAATCCCACCAGTATAGAACATACATTCAACACACCATTCATGCTAAACTCTTCACTCCAATAGTCCTCAACAACCCTTTGATGTACACTCTCAGATCCTCACTTCAAAATCCCAAAAACCCAAAAATGTGGAATCCATGGGAGAATAAACTCTCCTTCGTACCAAGATGAACAAGAATTCTATTGAGAAGACAAATATGATCAATACACAGATTCCAAGAAGGATAGATAATACACCTTTCAGGGGTTGGGAGAAACTGCTGCAGACTAGCAGCACAATAATTTTAGGTGTTTGCAAATCCTATGCCCATTAGATCACCAAAAAGACCAGAATCCCTTCCCTCTTTAGAACTCGGCTGTGATTGTTCCTCAAACCATGACCTGCAAAACACACAACAGTGATTCAATGCCAAAGAAAATATTAAACTAGCCCCAAAATTTCAGGTTTGTCTCAAATGAAGTAATAATTGAACAGTGAAAGTGATCCAGTCCCATCTGACTGACAGAACCAGAACTGAATCCAAAAAACCCAACACATCTAGAAACAAGAGAAAGACATTGACATAGTCTGAAACATGGTATGGACATCAAGTATATTGGAGAGCACACATACATATCAAGTGGAGCCTTGGTTGTGGGGTGTAGTGATCGCCATGACGGGGGTGGTGGTGGAGGAGGAGGAGAAACAAAGTCACTAAATTCATCGTCACTGTCATAAACATGCTCACTATGCAGGCCCATGGACTGAGGCAAAGGAAAACTGTCCACACTGACAGATGACTCTGCAGTCACTGACCAACCACCATTCAGGATTACTTTTGAAGATAATGGAACGGCATCTCTGCTACTTGAAATTGTCTGGATTTGCGACAAAGCTGGGGATTCCACCAAGGCCCCGCCTTGAAGAGGAAATACATGCGATCGTGACCCATTGGTCGAAGGGTTGCTGGTGGAAGTAATGGGATCCGAAAAAGACAATGGAGACAAGTGCGCCCATTGAAATAAGTTTCCATTGGCCCTTGATGTCTGTGGGGAAGCTGCCACCTGTGTTTCTACCAGTGAAGCATTGACATATGGGATATCTGCTGATTTCCACTCAAAATCATCATCATCATCATCATTGCTGTTTATAACATCCTGCACTGAAGAAACGATGGGCTGAGTTGTGGCAGATTGAACAGTTGAAGCTTGAATAAAGCTGAATGGATCTTTTGAAGGACTTGAGCCAATGGACACCTGCATGCTTGTTCCCAGCTGAGAAGGAACTTGCTCAGTAAAGCTCGGGGAATGGTCTGTCATGCCAGAACTATTTTCAGGCATTGGATTTCTCTTAGCAGCATGAGATTGAATGGGAAAAAAGTCATACATATCCTCACCTTGGTGATCTGGTTCTAGATTTATTTCACCAAATGAGATGGATCTTGGAAGACTGCGCTTTGAAGCATCTGTGCCATCACCCTGATCAGCAGTGATTGATTTTATTGCAAATCTGTTAGAAGGGGCTGAATTTAGCTTCAGCGAACTGAGCAGATCCTCAACAGCATCACCTTGTGTTGTTGGCAACTGTAAATTGCCAAAAGAAACAGACCGCTTGAACGAATCAGCATTCTGATCCACAGGTGAAGCTTTAGTCTCTGCTTTTCCATAGGAAGCAGATCGGACATGCAGAGACTTAAATATATCATCATCCTCAAACAATGCATCTCCTGTACTGAAGGGTAAACTTCCCAACCCAACTTCATTGGATATGGACAAGCTTTGAGATAGTGATCCAGGTGGTTTTCTATGGCCCTCCTCTGGTTGAGCTGGGCTAACAAGAAAAACCTCTGGAAGCCTGGATTCCTCATGGCTGGCCTGCTGTTCTCCTTGATATGTCACAGATGGAAACTCATTCAACAACTCCCCATTCTGGTCAACAAGTGAGGAATCTGTCTCAGATTTGGTGACAGAGACAGACTCTAAATGATTTTTGAACACATTATCATCCTCAAGCAACAGCTGTTCTCCAATGATGGGAAAGCTTTTGGTTGCTGTGTCATTAGGTGAAGTTGAACCCCTAGTTGTTGATGAAATCAATATTCCAATCTGACTCTCATCAAAGAGAAAATCTTCCCCCTGCCAAGATTCATTAGCACTGGACTGAATTTTTGTGACTGAAGTTGGTGCTCCAGATAATTCATGGAGTGAAACTTCATCATTAGGTCTAGGAATAGCTTGCTGTGCAGGCTCAGCCTGTGACCAGATGAAGTCATCATCATCACCCCATTCTTCAGAATCATCCATGGCCAGAACTGCCAACTGAGGTTGAGATGCTTCATTGACAGCAACCTGCAATGCAGATGAAAATCTACAAAACAGGTTATTGAGAGGATCAATAAGTGTCCATTCAATGAAAAACTATACAAGGGTATTAAGACAGCATGAGACAGATCTCCACATTCACTTGTCCCATTTATGTGCCTTTTGCAGTTTGACATAGCATACCGTATTTGGAGCATTTGTGGTTGGGTTGGAGCTTTCAAGGGGCAATGGAAATAGATCAACAATATCCCCAGCAATAGAAAATGGATCTGAAGCCCATGGCATTGGCCCTGTCTGAAGGTTACCCTGCCAGATATTGTACATGTATTTTTGTCATGAGATGGACAGACATTCAATTTACCATTCAGATGTACTCTGGCTCACTTGGAGATTCAACATAAATGCATCTCAAGCAACTACTTTGTCATCATCAATAAGTGGACAGATACCAAAGAAAAGAAGTTTGAAGTTCCACCATGACATACCAGTTGTGATTCTGGGGAAATGAGAATTTTATTAAAGGTGTCAATAGGCAATGTGTCTATAGCAACCATGTCATTTCCTCCAACTTCCACGAGTGGCTCCATGTGACGCTTTCCTGGCTGTAAGATTCATACAATTGAAATATCAATGAGATTGCAAAGAAATTCCACAAAGAAAAGAACTTCAAAGCCAACCATTATGTCACTTCACCTAATAAACCAAAACAAAGACAACAAGCATGAATGTGGTCATAACCTTCTGAATGTCACTCACAAAGTAGCAGACCATTTTATCTTCATCATAAACAGCTGTGACATACAAGTCATACATATTAAGTGGAAACTGGTGAGCGGTCAAGATTCATACTATTTCAGAGGAATTATAACCAGAATCACTCCCAGAATCTGAAAGTGTCGTAAACGCCGATGCATCACTGGCAAATCTATCCATTGCTCTTCTGCTTTCTTCTGTTTTCAAATTCTGAACCTCTGTATGATCATCCCAGAAATTGCGACCTGCCTCAATCTCCCGAGCACTCACTTCCTTCTTCAAACTACCTACCTGTGCAAGCAAGCACCACATGATCAAACCTCAGGTCTCTATGCTTGTTCCTGGGTTCACCTTCTCAAGTTTCAATCTCAGAATTGAGGACAACACCAGCACCAAGTTCCATCACTCCACAAACACAGCCACACAACCTATCAAACCCTTATAGAATCAGCTCCTAGAAAAAAATGTGGGGATTGCACACATTTCCCCCTTCTGAGGCCAGTTGGCATGGGGTGCAGCACCAAAAGAAATCCTAGTTGCACCGAGTAGGAAGCTTAAAGCCAGGGGATGATAGGTTTGTGGGGAGGTCTTGATGGCAACAGAATTCCACACTTACTGATCAAACTGCAAACAGGTTGCACCTTGGAGAATAAACATGTAATTCAGGTGAACAAATCAAGGAATGAGAGAACAAGGCCCAGTCTCAGAAGTTTCTGATCATACCTGGCTATCAAGGTAATCACTACATGGTAGCTATAATGTAAGCCAAAACACTGGATCAGTTCCTTCTGTCATGGTGACAATCTAGATTAACATTTAGCAGGCATCTATTTACAGTAAAAAACACTCAATTGATAGCAAGGTGGAGCTGTAACATACGCCTAAGGTGTCGAAGAAGCTCAAATCGTATTCAGGATTATGGGTAGTAGCTGACAAGTCTTCTGTCTCCACACCTTTCTGCAGGTTGTTAGGTCTGGAATAGTCATCTTCCACTAACCCAGCAGGTTGAACTTCACTAGACATCACAAATCCCCAGTCATCAGCAGCTTCAGCCCCAGCTTTAAAAGAGAAATCAGCTGTTGATCCACTAGCTTGGTTGCTCCCCTGTGACACATCCCCACCACCTTACTCTCATTTCCAAGGAAATGTAGACACAAATTTCAACGATTAAGGACTGTCACAAATAACCACAAGAACGCAAACATAGAGTAACTTACTTCTAAGTTCTCCAAGAATCTCACATCCTGATGAGTTCCCTGATCACCACCACCTTGTGACAAGGCTAACATTTCTGTCTTCTGGAAAATAGTGTCTGTTGCCTTGTCTTCTTCCTGTGTTCCCAGAGAATCATCAAAATCATTTGCCATCACATCCATAGTACTTGAGCTTGAGAATTTCATCCTTTCATCAAGTGAAGAGTTTTGTCCTGAAGAGTTTTGTCTTGATCTTGGAGACACCATCGTATTCCTACCAAGTGCCGACAAGCTTTTTCTAGACAGTTCAGGAACTGGATTTGAGGGTATTGAAGAAGCAACTTGAAGAGGAGGCTTTGAAGTGGTTGTTGCTGAAGCTTGGTCAGCTGATGACGAATCCATGGAAATCTGATGATTCATGCTACCACCCACCTGCCAATTTTTTCAATCGTCACTCACTCTCGGAAAAAAAAACACCCTTTCGGGGGTTCTACATTTTTGCCATTCCTGAAGTTGGTAACCCTAAAACGTGGGACGGAAGGTGAATACAATACCTCGATTGAGCGGTGGATAGTCTCCAGAAATCGCGAGAACGCAATGGATAGCTTATAGTCCAACTTTGTGCTGGCATTGTTGTTGTAGCTGTTGTTGAGTTTTGTAAGTCGCTGGCTTCCACAAGCAATACAAATGGAAGCTTCATCACCTCTCAAAAATGGTGCCTCGCATCCACCACATTTCACAACATCGCCTCCTCCTGCTCCTCCTCCTTCCTTTCTAATCCATTCTTGCAAAGTGACAAGTTCGAAACCGCCTCCTCCTGCATCAAGCGGCGGCTCTGGCGATTCATCCGCCGATGATGAAGCACTCGTCGATGAGGTGGTCGCCAAGTTCAACTGCTTCGCTAGACGCGCCCGGACTCTTTCTACAGCAGTGGATACATCCATCCTGAAGAGGAGGCAACCCAACCCCCAAAAACAAAACCCAAACGTAAAAACACCAAAGGATTCTTTCACAGTCCCCTTTCTTTAGATGATCCGTTCATGAACAAGCTCTGCAAAACGCCCATCTTGAATTACTGCGAAAAAGGGAAGAAGCGCAACACTAAGTAAAGCACCTATCTATGCACCACCACCACCACCACCACCACCACAGCAAAACCAAACAAGAGTGTGTGTGTGTGTGCATGCATTGCTGGAGAATGTATACTCGAAACAGGTCGTAAAATTTCACTAGAGATGCTACTACTGCACCTCCTCCGCCGGTTGCTGGCAAATGGTCCTGTAATTCCCGTGCGTGTCTTCTGCAAGATCCTTGGGCGAGGAGGTGTGCGGAAGGAGAAGTTCCGTCCCTTGTTCCACGCGCCAGTCCAACCACAAACGAGCTGTGCTCCTGCTGCTGCTTGATGAGGACCAAACCCTAATCAACAGAAGAAGATGATGAGTACATTTATCATCCTTTCGCTATTCATTATACTTTTCATCACACCTACAGCCGTAATCAGCCTTTTCTTTGCTGGCTATGCATATAGCCAAAATGCTATGTTAAAAATTAAAAGTGCTAAAATCATGTGCTATTCAGGATTTTAAATAGCCAAAATTACACCAGAATTTAAGATAAATCTCCATAATTTAAAACATAGTTCAAGAAGGTAGCCAAAAATATAAAATGATGTTCTAAGAAAATTACTTTCAGATTTAGCTTGAAGCCAAATTTGGCTACATCTTCCTATGGATTATTGCAACTTTGGCTATAACACAAAATTACCCAAAAAAACCACTGGCCCTAATGTTAAGAGAATTCCTTACTCACTGCCTTCATGTCTGTTATAGGAATCTACATATAAAATAATAGGTAGAAATAAATGTTGTCTTTGTGTTTGAAGCTTTCATATCTACCTACAAACCTGTCCGTCTCCTCTATGTACCTACCTGTTAACCTTCCCTTACCTATTACAAACCTACTCTGTCCATCTCAACCTGCTTAGCCAAATAAATGGATCCAGTGGACAGATACCCCTCCCTGGTTTGTAATAATAATAATATTAGTAATACCTCTAAGTGTGGCCTTTGCCACTGGCCCAAATGTGAACTTGTTGTGCAACTAATTTCTCGTTTTAAAATTAGTTTTTTGTAATATATTCAAATTTCCAATCATAAAAATTACTCAAATGTCAATGCATCTTAGACCTTAGGTCTAAAATTTGTGAAATCATCCCTATATAATCTTGTGAACTTGTTACCCAACTAATTTCTCCTTTCAAAATAATTTTTTTGTAATTTACTAAAATTTCCAATCATGTAAAAATTACTCAAATTTCAATATATCTTAGACCTTAGGTCTACAACTTACAAAAACGCCTCCATATAATCTTTACTCATTATGAGCTTTCCAACAATACCAAGAGCACTTCTTAATTTCTTTCAAATTTTCAATCTTGATTTCATTGAATTTTTAATTACAAAAGTATTATGTATTCAATAATTCTTATATCATAGGTCTAAACATTACTAAACCACCTCCATGTACCCTTACTCATGAAGGGCTTTCTAACAATACAAGAGCATGCCAAGGGGCACCTTGGCTTGGAGATCTCCATGGGGCAAATACACAAAACAAACAAGGGGTGTGTCGCACAGTGGCCTTGCCATTTACATTTAAAAGTATCTTATGGCAAAAGAAGAAGTAAGGAAACTCAAAAATTTCACCATGCAAAAATATAATCTTCAAAATATCCTCTAAAAGAATCCAAAATCCTTCAAGATATTACAACTCTATAACTAATCTCAAGTTTCAACACAAGCCAAAATATCATCTTTCAAAAACCCTCATATAAAAATAGACCTATTAGTAACTAGGGGCCAAAATCCCTTAAGCTACTATACTCTATGATGAATCTAAACACAATATCCTTGCCTTGGTAGGCAAGGCCAACAAACTACCTTCCTTAATTACAGAGAGAATAATTGCGCACCTAACACCCGTGATTGACATTAGAGAAAGGGCCCAGGTGGCTCACCTAGTGATTGGTTTCTTTGCAGAACCGACCCGCCAGGTGGCCTTTTCCTTCACATTAAAGGCTAGGAAAATGGTCGTTTGTGGCTTGCGTAGTGACCAGTTGACGTGCAGAATTGGACAGATTTCTTAGCATTAAAAGCAAGGGGAACTCGGGGAACTCCCTGAACGCCAAGAATCCTTGTGCCAAATCACGGCCATTTGGACCTATGCTTTTAACGTAGTATGGAATGGTCAAGCCTGTGCCCATTATGTTGCATAAAGCACCAATGAGTTCGTTACGGTGAGCTAGGCGACACACCCAACGTAATGGGTAAGGGTGAAGCCATTCCATGATATTAAGGTTTGGGGTGGCAGATTCAACAATTTGAAAAAAGAATTCATGTTGAACACACATTTTGATCACTATGAGGAATGTAGGATCACCACTAAAAGATTATGTTGTATAACATGGTCAAGAAAATAACATAATCTATCACACCAAACATGGCACAGGAATATCCAAATAATTAATTGTTGAAACAAACAAACTACGCATCTAGCACAATGTTCGACCATCGTGAAAATAGCAACCAAAGCAAAATCAAGAAGGGATAAAATCCAATCTATACTAAAACCCCATGGCCAGGGAAAAAGCTCTAGGTTTATAGAATGTACTCTAATTGTTAATTATTTTTTAAATTTTAATTTAAACTTCGCTTTGAAAATGTGAAAAAGAAGTAAGAATAGTGATAAAAGAGATGGATGCTCATTCAATTAATATTAATAATAATATCCTCTTCCCCTCCTCCCCTTTTCTATTTTCCTCGTATGTTTTCATATGGTTTTCAATAGTTTATCATTATTTATATCAATCTCAATTTTGATTTTATTACATAACATGGACATTTATTTATGAAGGAATGTAATTTGTTTGTTTGTCATGTTGAGATCTCCCAAACCACAATGCCTTTTGTTATACTCTTGGTATTGTTGGAAAGCCCTTGATGAGTAAAGGTGCACCAATTTAGTTTCAGAATGCTCCACATGGTGGAGAAGTTATTGAATATTGAACAATTTTTTCATTGAAAATTCATTTAAATCAAAACTAAAAATTATAAGGCAATTTGGGTATGCTTTTGGTAGTGTTTGAAAACCCTCAATGAGTAGGATTTAATGAAGGTGATTTGGAAATTTTTAGACCTAAGGTGCAACAAATATTGAATTTTGAATAGGTTTTGTCATTGGAAATTTAATTGAATTACAAAAAATCATTTGGAAGGAAAAATTTAGTTGGGTAACCAATTCACATTTGCACCAATGGCATGAGTTACAATAGTATATATGAAAATAGTTTGGTTGTTTTGTTTGTCACATTGATATCTCCCAAGCATGTCATTTCTTGTTGCATTATTGGTACCCTTGGAAATCCCTTGGTAATTAAGGGGTGCATTGAATTGGTTCATAATGTTTTGACTTATGATGGAGAAGTTCTTGAATTGAACATTTTTTCATTTAAAATTAATTTAATTCAACTAAAATTATAGGGGAATTTGGGCACACTCTTGGCATTGTTGACAAACCTCAATGAATAAGATTAAGGTGATTTGGGAATTTTGAGACTTAAGGCCTTGGAGATATTGATTTTTGAATTTTTTTGTCATTGAAAATTTAATTAAATTACAAAACATGGTTTTGGAAAGAAAATCTAATTGTGTAACCAATTCCCTCTTAGGCCAATGGCACAAGTTACACTTGTGAACATGAAAAGCCACATTAACATTGGCCAAGTTTCATGTCCATGTAAATTGCTAAGAGAAAAAAATGAGGTAGTTATTAGGGAAAAAAAAAAGGTAGTCCATGAAAAAAACACATGTTAGTGTGTATTTTCATGTTATTTTTTGAAAAGGTATTGAAATAGTAATTTTTTTGAATAATATTTATTGAACTACATATTAAACCATATTATTAAGGGAAAAGATTGGATTTATGGAATGTATTTTAATAATAGTTTTTTTTTTAAAATTAATTGAAGCTTCACTTCAAAAATTTGAAAAAAAGATAAGGAATATGCTAAAGGAGATGGAGGTTTAGTAATTTAATAATGTTTTCCACCCCCTTTCCCCCTTTTTTTTCCTTCATATGTTCCCATATGTTTTTCAATGGTTCATCATTATTTATGTCAAATTTTTCAATAAATCTTTTTGATTCTATTATATCACATGGACATGAATAAACACATGTTAATGTGCCTTAAGTCCATGTAGGTGGCCATGGGAAAAAATGAGATAATTATTAACAAAAAAATAAGGAATCATGGTAAATGAGATAGAGGTTTATCAATTTAATAATATCCCCCACCGCTTTGGCCCCTTTTTTATTTCCCTCATATGTTCCCATATGATTTTCAAATAGTTTATCATTATTTATGTTAGTTTAAATTTTGATTTCATTACATAACATGGACATGAAAATTAATGTGCCTTTTCATGTCCATGTAAGGGTCTAGGGGAAAATAATGAAATAGTTATTAGGAAAGAAGATAGTCCATAAAAAAACACATGTAATGGAGTATTTTCAAATTATTATTATCATTATTATTTGAATTTGGGCTTCACATTGCTACACGCTACTAATGATGATGTAATAATAAAAAAGGCTTAACTAAATTAAAAATTGGTATGTAAAAAATTGGTGATCAAAATTTATAAATTCACCATTTGCATTTTATATATATTTACTAAACTAATTATTGGTTGCAAAGTAATATTGGATATTTTGGGAATGGAAAGATGTATCTATTTTTAATGGTTTTTTATAAATGTGTTCACATTTATGGTAACACATATTGATATTATTTGGGGTCAAATCCAAACACAATAGAGTTATTCATAAAGTCATGCCTTATTGGGCCTAAGTTGCACCCCTCATTTGTTGTTTCATCCCCTCCAAGCTGTTGACCACAAAGTCATGAAATTTTATTAAATAAGGGTATGAAATATTAAATGCACCAAGCTCGAGAACATTTATAATTATAATACGCCTAATAGCATCAATGATTGGTTGAAGGCATTCAAGAAAAGAAAGGACAAAGCAAATTCAATTTAGCATCAAATTTGTTGTTAAATTGAGTTTCATGCCTCATTGAAGTCCAATGTACTTGTTTTTCCTATTTTTTGAAATCTCATCTCTTATGTGACCAAAGAAGGGTTCCATTGTTGTATTTTCCCGACTTTATAGATTACTTTAATGCCTATTTCATATGCTATTGTGAAAACATCACATGAGAATTGTCTACTTGTTGGATGACATCTACATATGTGTACAACAAGTTATGAACATTTATAAATTTGCATAATAATTGAATTGTTTCATTTGGTATTTTTTTTTGTTATTGACATTTTTGAATTATATATTGTACAATCCAAATTAAGAATGGACATGTGTGTTTTTATTAAAATCCAATGATTGTTTATTTATTAATATGTGTTGTAAGCTTATTTGTATAAATCTACATGTATTTCACATAATTGCATGTATGTATGTTGTTCATATCCCAAATATTGTAATTTTTCAACATACAATATTTACCTAAAAATTCTTAAATGTTAGTAGTTCAACCATCTATGTAGGTCAAGAAGGATATTTTCATCCACTTTTGTTAATTGAAGCCCTCATGCCAGTAGTCAATGGTACCATAATCACTCCTAAATCAATTTTTGAATCACTTCATATTTCAATGTTTTTGTCAATTTTGATGCACGATGAAGTTTGGTTAGGGTGCTGTTATATCATTATGAAAAAATAGGTTGATTTACAATTGGGTGATTTACAGCTAACCTTACAACTAGGTTTTTGAGTTGCAATGACAATTTGTAACTTAATGTGTTTTTATGCCATGAGTGTTATCAAATGAATTGCATGAGTTGCACAAGACATAACTCATCATATGTGCAATTGTATATTATGCAACTCCATTACAACTCCACAAGAACAACTTTTGTGCAATTGCAATGCAACTACTATGCAACTATAATTACAACATCATGTTGATGTTGCATTTCATCCATCCATGATGATGAACTCCATTCATTTCTATTGTGACTCTTTTGAAACTACACATTTGTATTAAGAACATATTACAAAGTGGAATTACAATGATAACTAACTTGTGCACATTGTAATACATGTTTATAACTACAAGTTCATCACATGGCAATGTCCATTACTAAATGATTACTAAGCAACTTCTTCCTTTCAATATTGTTGTGTAATAATTGTTCCATTGTTGTTTTGTAGTTGACCCTTAGAATAAAACACAACTTAATAACTAGATCACCAAAAAGTGAGACAAATTTACAATTATGTAATTTTTTCAAAACATATAGTAGCAACTATAGTGTTGCTACTATAATAATATTTAATAACTACATTTCTAAAAATAGAATAACATTTTCATAATTAAAATAAAACCATTGGGTCCATTGTAGTTGCCATGGAATTGAAAGATTGCAAGGGGCAATTACTGAACTACCTTGTAGTAATTTATTAGCAGGGATATTGCAACTAAAAAACAACTATTACATTCATATTAAGCACTACTCTATATATGTATTTGCCAACAATGGACAACATTTAGATGTTACATTATTGAGTCCCATGCATTTGTCCAATAGTTGTGTAAATTATCAATTGCCAAAATGGAAACTACTTTTAATTTAATTAGGAATAGTGACAATGGCCATTTAAAAGCACATACACCAACTACATCACAAACTTGCCCCCTCTTTGTATGAGTGCTTTTACAACACCTTAACAATATGTTCAACATTCAATGTTGATACAATCATTGATATGATGTTAAGGTGACATTGTAACAACATGTC
>Ga0116229_10001136_pt1 | contig 40471 bp, 37 predicted proteins | sample S1TSphgellanicum_3_FD_87313 | JGI IMG/M metagenome (GOLD analysis project Ga0116229, IMG submission 87313) | Host-associated microbial communities from peat moss isolated from Minnesota, USA - S1T2_Fc - Sphagnum magellanicum MG | ecosystem: Host-associated > Plants > Peat moss > Unclassified...
CCGACGTAACCGAAATCGGCATCGGCCATTTCGCCGGGGCCGTTGACGATGCAACCCATGATGGCGATCTTGACGCCCTTGAGGTGGTTGGTCGATTCGCGGATTTTCGCCGTGGTGGTTTGCAGGTTGAAGAGCGTGCGGCCGCAGGAGGGGCACGCCACGTAGTCGGTCTTGAAGATGCGGTTGCCGACCGATTGCAGGATGTTGAACGCGAGCCGGACACTCGCGCCGGGGCCCGGTTCGCCGCGAACGAGGATGGCGTCGCCGATGCCATCGCAGAGCAGCGCGCCGATGTTGCTGGCGGCGCTGAGCATGGTATCGAGCACATCGGGTACGACGCCGGGCGCGGGCGGGTGGAACGTGTCCTTGAGGAGGATCGGGTGCTTGGCGGGAATTTGCGCGGCGAGATAGCGGAACGCGACGATGGGCGAAAGCGTGCAGCCGTCCGCGATGGTGACGACGTGCGGCGCGTGGGCGGTGGCGAGAAAATCGAGCGCCTTGCTGTCGCGCGGGTCGACTTCGATGACCGAGCCCTTGTCGACGACGAAGTCGGGGAACAGATCGCCGAGCTGGAGGCGCTTGTGCTCGATGGCGGCGTAGGTGCCCATGGTGGCCGCGACGCGCGTGGAAAGCGTGGTGCCGCCGATCGGGTTTTCGTGGACGCTGGCGTGCTCGCTGGCGCGGCGGGCGAAGACGAAGGGATCGAAGCTGAGCGGCGGTTGCTGCGGCGGCAGTTCGTCCTTGGCGTGCTGGCCGGCCAGGGCGACCAGCGCGCGCGCGACAGGGATTTCGTGAACGCTGTCCTCGGTCAGTGAAACGCGGATGGTGTCGCCGATGCCGTCGGCCAGCAGCGCGCCGATGCCGATGGCGCTCTTGATGCGGCCGTCCTCGCCGTCGCCGGCCTCGGTCACGCCGAGGTGCAGCGGGTAATTCCAGTCGGGCCCGAGCTCAAGCAGGCGCGCGGCAAGCAACCGGTAGGCGTTGATCATGACCTTCGGGTTGCTCGACTTCATCGAGAAAACGAAGTCGTGATAGCCGTACTTGCGGGCGATGCGGGCGAATTCGACCGCGCTCTCGACCATGCCGGCGGGCGTGTCGCCGAAGCGGTTCATGATGCGGTCGGAAAGCGAGCCGTGGTTGGTGCCGATGCGCATGGCGATGCCGCGCGCCTTGCAGAGATCGACCAGCGGCTTAAAGGTCTCGTCGATGCGCGCGAGCTCCTCTTCGTACTGGTCGTCGGTGTATTCGCGCACGGCGAATTTCTTTTTGTCGGCGAAGTTGCCGGGATTGACGCGCACTTTCTCGACCCACTGCGCGGCTTCCATGGCGGCGTCGGGCTTGAAGTGGATGTCGGCGACGATGGGCACGTCGCACCCGGCGGCGAGCAACTCGGCCTTGATATTCTTGAGATTGGCGGCGTCCTTGACGGTCGGCGCGGTGATGCGGACGATTTCGCAGCCGACCTTGACGAGGTCGAGGGTCTGCTTGACGCATTCACGCGTGTCCATCGTGTCGCAGGTGAGCATCGACTGGACGCGGATGGGATTCGCCCCGCCCACGCCGACCTTGCCGACCTTGACCTCGCGGGAAAGGCGGCGCTGATAGTGGTAAGGATTATGGCAGTAAGGGACAGGCGACATGGCACGAATACTTTAGAAGCTAAGTAGTCCAAGAGCAAGCCGTTGGTAGCCGTCGACCACCGGGCGACGGTGAAGTCTGTTGCGGGGGTCTAGGACCGCCGTGCGCGTGCCCTGGGAGACCCCCGTAAAAGTCGAGATTTTAACTCTCAACAATAAATTCCTCCTTTTCCGCTTGCATTCCTAGCTCCATCTGGCGCAATAGCACTGGTTTATGCCTAATTTAACCAAACGCGATCTGGTCGTCCGCATAAGTAACGAGACCGGCATGGTGCAACAGGATGTCCTCAACGTCATCCAACGCACCCTCGATCACCTCACCGAAAGCCTCGCGCACGGTCAGGCCGTCGAGCTCCGCAACTTCGGCGTCTTCGAGGTAAAACTCCGCAAGGCGCGCGTGGGCCGCAATCCCAATCGCCCCGAGCACGACGTGCCGATTCCTCCTCGCGCGGTGGTCAAGTTCAAGGCCGGCAAGGAAATGAAAGCCAAGGTCATGAAGCTTTCGCAGACCATCTCCGCCGACGGCGCCGCTCCCGCCTCCGATACCAAGCCCGCGGCTTAGTTGCTCTTTCCCCCTCGTTCCCAAGTTGTACTTGGGAACGCGCTGGTTGAGGTAGTTTTACTGCTGTCTCAGACTGACGATCAGACTAACCAGCGCGAAGTGAAACTTCGCGAAGAGCAGTCGACGTTCCCAAGTGAAACTTGGGAACGAGGAACAATGCGTGTCCGATTCGCTTTCCATCCTTTTCACCTTTACCCTTTTCCCTTTACCCTTCTCTCCCCATGGCCCTTCCCGGATTCCGCGACTTCTATCCTGACGACTGCGCGTTTCGCAACGCCATCTTCGCCAAGTGGCGCGACGTGGCGCACCGCTACGGCTTCGTCGAGTACGACGGGCCGCCGCTCGAGCCGCTCGATCTCTTCACCAAAAAGTCGGGCGACGAAATCGTCACGCAGCTCTACCACTTCAAGGACAAGGGCGACCGCGAAGTCGCGCTGCGCCCCGAAATGACGCCCACCTTGGCTCGCCTCGTCACCGCGCGACACAAGGATTTCAAAAAGCCGCTCAAGTGGTTCTCCATCCCGCAGGTCTTCCGCTATGAGCGCCAGCAAAAGGGCCGCCTGAGGGAACATTACCAGCTCAACTGCGACATCATCGGCGAGGCCGGGCTCGAAGCCGATATCGAGCTCATCGCGCTGGTCATCGACGTCCTGCGCGCCTTCGGCCTGACCGAAAAGGATTTCGTCGTGCGCCTGAGCGATCGGCAGTTCTGGACCGATTTCATGAATGAGCACAACATTCACGAGGTCCATCGCTACGACTTTATCCAAGCCATCGACAAAAGTGAGCGCGAGCCGCGTGAAAAGACGGCGGAGAAGCTGAACTACATCCAGCAGGCGCGACCTCACTTCGGAAAGCTCACTAACGAAGGAGCCACTGAAATCTACCCGAGCACAAACTCGAAACTTTCCGAGATCGTGTTTAAAATCCTCGATGACCCGGCCAGCGCAAAATGCGAACGCCTCGACACGGTCGAAGCGGGCCTGCGCCATCGCGGCCTGCAGGATTACGTGAAGCGCGACTACACCGTCGTGCGCGGCCTCGCCTACTACACCGGCGTCGTCTTCGAGGTTTTCGACCGCAGCGGTGAATTCCGCGCCATCGCCGGAGGTGGGCGCTACGATACGCTGCTGAAGAATCTTGGCGGCGTTGATTTGCCAGCCCTCGGATTTGGTATCGGGGATGTGGTGCTTGGGGAGATTTTGAAGGGGAAGCAATTTCGGCTAGAGAAAAAACAATCAGTCGGTGTTTACGTCGTTATCGCAGAGGAAAGCTTTCGTTCTGACGCCATGAGGATTATGCAGGAACTGCGGCAACACAGCGGCTTTTCCGTCGATTACGCACTCCAGCACGCCAAAGTGGGCAAGCAATTTCAAATAGCCGAGGAACGCGGTTGCGATTTTGCGGTAATCGTTGATGCCAAGATCAAAGAAGGCAATGTCGAAATCAAGGACCTCGAAACCCGCCAGCAGCATACGAGTCCATGTGATCGCCTTTGGGTTACTCTCACGCATCTTTTTCGAGCCAAGCACAAGGGACCTGGATGGACATCCTACTCCCCTCAAAACGAAGACGGACCTGATCCTTCGACAAGCTCGGGATGACGGAGGGGAACATTTCGCACAGAGGACCGAAGGGATTACTGCAGAGGACTGGCAGAGAAAGGCAGGCGATTTCCGTTTCTGAACTCTTCCGTCCTTTGCAGTCCTCCGCGCGAAACCGGCCTTCCCTCCGAACTGCAGTCCTCTTGAGTCGCCTCTTCGGCCGTCTGTACGAAACTGCGGAACCAGAATGGGTCGGGACGGAGTCCGACCCTTCAGGATAGGTGCAAAAATCCTGTTAATCTGGTTAATCCTGTCTAAAACTGATTCTCCCATGTCCGCCAATCCGTACCGCACCCACACCTGCAACGAACTGCACGCCACCCTCGCGGGCCAGACCGTCCGCCTCGCCGGCTGGATCCACAACAAGCGCGACCTCGGCGGCGTCCTCTTCATCGACCTGCGCGACCACTACGGCATCACGCAGATCGTCATCCCGCCCACCGCCGCGTTTCAGGACGCGCTCGCGCATCTGCCCAAGGAAACCGTCATCAGCGTCCACGGCCTGGTCCGCCCGCGCCCGGAAGGCACCGTCAACCCGAACATCGCGACGGGCGAAATCGAAGTCGACGTGCAGGGCTACGACAAGCTCGGCTCGTGCGAACCGCTGCCGATGAACGTCTTCCCCGAGGACCACACGCCTGAGGAGACGCGCCTCAAGTACCGCTTCCTCGACCTGCGCCGCAGCAAGCTCCACAAGACCGTCATGCTCCGCGCCAAGGTCATCTCCTCCATCCGCCGCCGCATGATCGAACTCGGCTTCCAGGAATTCCAGACGCCCATCCTCACCTCCTCCTCGCCCGAGGGCGCGCGCGACTTCCTCGTGCCTTCGCGCCTCTATCCCGGCGAATTCTACGCGCTGCCGCAGGCGCCGCAGCAGTTCAAGCAGCTCCTCATGGTCAGCGGCTTCGACCGCTATTTCCAGATCGCGCCCTGCTTCCGCGATGAGGATGGCCGCGCCGACCGCACGCCGGGCGAGTTCTACCAGCTCGACGTCGAGATGAGCTTCGTCACACAGGACGATGTCTTCGCCGCCATCGAAAAGCTCATGGTCCCGCTCTTCGCCGAGTTCAAGCCCGAGTGGAAAACCAACGAGCTCGCGCCTGACGCTTCCGGCCACATCGCGTTTCAACGCGTCACCTATAAGGATTCGCTGCTCCGCTTCGGCACTGACAAGCCCGATCTGCGGATTCCGTTTGAGATCAAAGACCTCACACCACTCTTCGCCAAGAGCGAGTTCAAGGCCTTCGCCGGAAAGACCGTCCGCGCCTTCGCCGTCCCGCAAGCGTTCGATCAGCCCCGCTCCTGGTTCGATAATCTTCAGGAAGAAGCGAAGAAGCTCGGCGCGCCAGGGTTGGCGTATGTGAAGGTTGAAAATAGAGTCCAGCAATCGTCCGATCTGACGAGCGAGCCAGGAAAAAGAACCCATACTGCATCCAGCGCTGTGTTGACGTTAAGTGGACCAGTAGCAAAATTTCTCTCCGAGCCTTTGACACTTAAAAACCTCGATGAAATAAGCGGTGGTATTTATCCCACCGTCATCTTCTTCTCCGCCGACGCCAACGAGACCAAGGCCGCGAAAGTCCTCGGCGCGATGCGCGTCAAGATCGCCGAGCAACTCAACCTCATCGAGAAGGACGTCTTCAAGTTCACCTGGATCGTCGATTACCCGATGTACGAGATGAACGAGGAGACCAAGGAAATCGAGTTCTCGCACAACCCGTTTTCCATGCCGCAGGGGGGACTCGACGCGCTCGAAAAGCAGGACCCGCTCACCATCTTCGCTTATCAATACGACCTCGTCTGCAACGGCTACGAAATCGCCTCGGGCGCGATCCGCAACCACATCGCCGAGCTCATGTACAAGGCGTTCGCGCTGGCGGGACACCCCAAGGAAGTCGTCGACACCGAATTCGCCGGGATGATCAACGCGTTTCGCTACGGCGCGCCGCCCCACGGCGGCATCGCGCCCGGCATCGACCGCATCGTCATGCTCCTCTCCGGCGAAACCAGCATCCGCGAAGTCATCGCCTTCCCCATGGCGCAAAATGGCCGCGACCTGCTCATGAACGCGCCGTCGCCCGTCTCCGAGAAACAATTGCGTGACGTTCATCTGACGATTCGGAAGCCGCCGCCGAAGGCGTAGTGCCTTTCCGGTAGCCGCCGCACGCTGGGCGGCGGTCAGCCTCGGTCCGACTGCACCGCCGCCCAGCGTGCGGCGGCTACCACTGAAACTGCGCCATGAATCCGATTCCCCGCAAACGTCTGGATCACAAACCCCCGATGTGGGTCCGGCCTGAAGCGGATTTCTTTATCACAGTGTGCGCCGAACCCAGACGTGTTAACCATTTCTGTAACCTGGTTTCCGGTCCAATCGTCATCGAATCGATTCGCAATCGCCATGATCGCGGCATCTGGTATTGCCACCTTGCTGTCCTGATGCCAGATCACATTCACCTGCTGCTCAACTTTCCTGGCGACAAATCACTCGCGAGGATCATGAGCGAATGGAAGGGATGGCTTGGTCGATACAGAGGCATCTCATGGCAGCGGAACTTTTTTGATCATAGGTTAAGAAACGAAGAGCAGGATCGAAACAAAGCTGACTATGTGTTCAATAATCCGGTGCGGGCAGGGCTGATTGAGAAACCTGAGGATTGGCCTTACACTTGGATGCTAACGTCGTAACGCATTGCGTCCGCCGCCCAGCGTGCGGCGGCTACCGAAAAGGCATCGAGGCACTAGCAGGGAGAACCGGCGCAAGGGCCTGCGCTGGCTACCTAGATACGCTACCCAGACAGGCATGAGCCTTGCTTTGTAAGGTTTCCTCTCTTTACTAAACCGGAACTCATCCCCTTTATGCGCCGCACTAAAATCATCGCCACCCTTGGCCCTGCCACCTCCACCCCGGCCGCCCTCACGGAACTCATCGCCCTCGGCGTGAACGTCTTTCGGTTCAACATGTCCCACGCGCCGCACGACTGGGTGCGCAAAGTGGCACAATCGATCCGCGAAATCTCCAGCAAGCTCAATCACGAAGTCGCCCTGTTGCTCGACACCCAGGGCCCCGCCATCCGCACCGGCACGGTCGAGAAAGCCTATGACCTCAAGGTCGGCGACTGGGTCAGCTTCACTGTCCGGGGCCAGAAAGGCACCGTCCAGATCACCGTCGACGTCAATTACCCCTACCTCGTCGATGACATCGACGTGGGCAAAATTGTCATCGTCGACAACGGCCTGCTCCGCATGCGCGCCATCGAAAAGCGCCACAACGAACTCGTCTGCGAAGTCCTCACCCCCGGGCTCATGGGCAGCCGCCGCCACATCAACCTGCCCGGCATCGACGTCAAGCTCCCCGCCCTCACTGAGAAGGATTACGCCGACATCGAGCTCGCCTTCGAGTGCAACATGGACTACATCGCCATGTCCTTTGTCCGCCGCGCCGCCGACATCGAGTTGCTGCGCGAAAAAATCAAGGAAATGGGCAGCAGCGTCCACATCGTCGCCAAGATCGAGGACCAGATGGCCGTGCGCAACCTGGAGGAAATCATCGCCGCCTGCGACGGCCTCATGGTCGCCCGCGGCGATCTGGGCATCGAGGTGCCCTACGAGGAACTGCCCATCATCCAGCGCCGCGCCGTCAACCTCTGCCTGGCCGCCGTCAAGCCCGTCATCGTCGCCACGCACCTGCTCGAAAGCATGATCACCAACCCGTCGCCCACCCGCGCGGAAATCACCGACATCGCCAACGCCGTCTTCGAGCACGCCGACGCCATCATGCTCTCCGGCGAAACCACCACCGGCAAATACCCGATGGAATGCGTCGAAATCATGGACCGCATTTCGCGCCGCATCGAGCAGGGCAAAACCGTCTCCACCTACGTCAACCCGGTCATCCCCTATTCGGCCCGCACGCACCTCAACGCCGCCGCCGTCTACCTCGCCAACGAAACCAACGCCACCGGCATCTGCGTCTTCACCCACTCCGGCAAAACCGCCCGGTACATCGCCGGCCTGCGCCCGCAATCCGCGCCGATCTACGCCTTCACCCCCAACCTCGACGTCTGCCGCAGCCTCTCGCTCCATTTCGGCGTCCGGGCCCACACCATCGAGTTCCACAACGACCCGAACGAAAATCTCCTGCGCATGCAGGCGCGGCTCCTCGAACGCGGCTACATGCATCCCGGCGACTCCATCGTCGTCGTCTCCGACATCGTCGTCGAAAAAGAAATCTTGCACGCGATCCACGTTCATACGCTTAAATCTGAGGCGTGAACCCCTTTACCGGAAAGTCGGCCCTCATTACCGGCGCCTCCGCCGGTCTTGGCGCGGAATTTGCCATGCAGCTTGCCGGCTTTGGCGTGACCCATTTTGTGCTTGTCGCCCGCCGCGCGGATCGTCTGAACGAACTGAAAGACCGCCTCGTGATCGGAAATCCCAAGCTCGAGGTCGATTTGATGTCCGCCGACCTGGCCGATGCGACCGCGGTCACAAAACTCATCGCTGATCTTGATCAGCTCCAATTCTCGCCCGACATCCTCATCAACAACGCCGGTCTCGGCGATCTCGGCACCTTCGAGACCAGCGCCCCCGCCAAAATCGAATCAATGCTTGCGGTCAACATCACGGCCCTCACCCGCCTCACGCGCTGGGCGGTGACGGGCATGCTCGCGAAAAAGAGCGGCTGGATTTGCAACGTCGGTTCCACCGCGGGCCTGATTCCCCTGCCCACCTTCGCCGTCTACGCCGCGACCAAGGCCTACGTCAACAGCTTCACCGAGGCGCTGCGCATCGAGTTGCACGGCTCCGGCGTCAACGTCAACGCGCTCTGCCCCGGCCCGGTCGAAACCGAATTCGGGCAGGTCGCCTCGCGCGAAAACAGCAAACGCAAATTCGCCCCGCCCGCGTTCATGTGCGTCGACAAGTGCGATGTCGTGTGCCAGACGCTTGATGCGCTCGCCCGCGGCCAGGGCCGCCTCATTCCCGGCCTGATGGTCCGCATCCCCATGCTGCTGGCCGAAAGCACGCCGCGCTGGATTCTCCGCCTGGTCTTCAACCTCACCAGCGGCGACTTCCGCAAAGAACGGAAATAGGACCGATACGACCTATGGGACAACTTTCCCCGTCCGATCTGGCCCATGCGTCCTATTAGTCCTATCAACCACGCGTTGTCTTTCCCGTCCGCGCCTGCCACACTTCCCTCATGAGCACCTCCCCGCGCCTCGCCGTCCTCGGTTCCGGCAAGGGCAGCAATTTCGTCGCGCTGCAGGAAGCCATCCTCGCCGCCAAACTCAACGCCCAGATCGTCCTCGTCGCCAGCGATATCCCCAATGCCGCCATCCTCAGCCGCGCCACCGCATTCGGACTCCCCACCGCCACGCTACCGCCCTCGCCCTTCCGCACCAAGCTCAGCCCCGAAGGCGAAATCGCCCTCGTCGAACTCCTCCGCCGGCACGCCGCCGAATGGGTCGTCCTTGCGGGTTACATGCGCGTCGTGAAAGAGCCCCTCCTCGACGCCTTCCCCAAACGCATCCTCAACATCCACCCCTCGCTCCTGCCCGCCTTCAAGGGCCTTCGTGCGTGGGAGCAGGCGCTGAATGCCGGCGTGCCGGAAACCGGCTGCACCGTCCATTTCGTCAACCGCGACATCGACGCCGGGGAAATCATCGCGCAGCAACGGGTCCCCGTTTTGCCCGGCGACACCCCGGAAACCCTCCACGCCCGTATCCAGGTCGCCGAGCACGAGCTTTATCCCGCGGCGCTGGCGAAGGTGCTTCAAGTCCGTTCGTAGCCGCCTTCGTGAGAAGGCGGGGGATCTTGCGCAATCGTCTTCTCCATAACTCCGTGCTCTCACGAGCACGGCTACGTTTCCCCCCGCCATCGACTTTCGCTCTTTTATGCCCTAAACTGGCAGTCATGGCTCTCTGGTCCGCCCTGCTCTCCCGGCCATCCCGGACGCCCCTGGCCTCGCGTCCCTCGCTGATGCTTTATTTTCTGCTCGCGGGCGCGTTCCTCCTCACCCTCGTCCCGCACGTCATCCAATTTCCCTCCTGGCTGAGCGTCTCCATCGTCGTCGCGATGGCCCTCCGCTCCGTCCTCGAGATTTACCGCCTGCCGCTGCCCAGCACCACGTTCACAACCATTTTGGCGCTGGTTTTTCTCGGACTTATCCTGTTCCAATACGGCGGCAACATCATCGGGCGCGATCCCGGCACCGCCATGACCGCCGGGCTGGTCACGATCAAATTTTACGAACTGCGCCGCCTGCGCGACGTCGTCCTCATCATCTTCTCCTGCTTCTTCATCGTCATGTGCGCGCTACTCTACTCGCAGGTGCTCGAGCTTTTCGTCTACTGCCTCATCATGATGTGGGTCCTCACCGCCCTTCTGCTGCGCGTTCACACCGGCGACCTCCCGCACGATCATCTGCTCCGGATGCTGGGAAGTTCCGGCCTCATTTTTCTCCAGGCGATTCCGCTCGCGATTTTCCTCTTCTTCGCCGTCCCGCGCTACCAGGGCAGGTTCAGCCTGACACTCGACGAATCCAATATCGGCCTCACCGATACCGTCTCGCCGGGTTCCATCGCCAAACTCGCGAGGGACGACTCCGAGGCGATGATCGTCCACTTCAACTCCCCCAACTTCCCCACCATCGACAGCATGTACTGGCGCGGGTTGGTTCTTTGGCACTATCGCAACGGATCATGGACGCCCGGCGCGCTCGCCAGCAGCGATGCGTCGGCCGAAGATCAACCGGAAGCCGCTGCGCCGCGCAAGGAACCCGCCCTCCCACCCGACAGCGGCGATATCAAACAGGAAATCATCGTCCGGGCTCACAATCAGAAATGGCTCTTCGCGCTCGACCTTCCCATCTCCAAGCCGATCAACGTGGCGGAATCGACCGCCTGGGCAACGCTTTTGAGAGGCAACATCGTCCAACTATCCAACCCTGCCGCCAAACTTAATCACCTCGCGCGGTACATGGTCACTTCCAACCCCGCGCCGATCGAGGAGGAAATGATACCGCCGGAACGAACCGCCAGCTTGGAACTTCCCTATTTTCCCACCGACAGCATCGATCCGGCCGTAAAGAACCTCGCCGACTTCCTGCATCACGGCCTCTCCGACATGCAGGAGCAGGACTACATCTATTCCGTCCTCCGCTATTTCCGGCACGGCGGATTTCTCTACAACACGGCTCCGGGCGCCCAGGGCCCCGACTGGCTGGCTGACTTTCTCTTGAAAAAGAAGGTCGGCTTCTGCGAACACTTCGCCTCGGCCTTCGCCATCCTCATGCGCCTGGAAAATATTCCCGCGCGGCTGGTCGCCGGTTACCGGGGCGCCGACTATAACCCGTATTCGGATCATTATATCGTCAGCCAATCGAACGCCCATGCCTGGGATGAAGTCTGGATGCCGTCGGACAATCTGCCCCCGGCCGTGAGCAAAAGAGGGCGCTGGGTGCGGGTCGATCCCACCGCGCTCGTCTCCTCGGCGGGCGAACTGCCGCTGCCCCAAAACGGCGCCGATCCCCAGGATACCCTCTCGGGCCAGATGGCCCTCCGCGAGTCGAGCCTATCGGATCAATTTTTACCGGCCTGGCTGCGCGACAGCCTCAAGGAAATGCAGCTTCGCCGCGATCAGGTCGAAACCCAGTGGGATTATCTCGTCCTGGCCTACGATCCCGAAACCCAGGTTCGTTGGGCGCAGGCCCTCGGCTTCGGCGCAACCTACACCTTCTCGCTTCTTATCCTTTGCGGCGGCGCGGCCGGAGTCTGCCTCATCGTCTTCCGAAAGTGGATCTTGTGGAAAGAGCCCGTCTCGCCCGTGGAAAACCTCTACGCCGTCTTTTGCCGCAACATGGCCCGGCGCGGCATTCCCCGCTCCACCTGGGAAGGCCCGCTTGCCTACACGGAACGCGTGGCCGAGGCATTTCCCGACGATAAGCTGGCCATTCAACGCATCGGCACCATCGTCGCTTATGCGCGCTACGGTCCGGCCCCGAACCATCACCACGCCCACCACGACATGAAATCCCTTCTCACCGTCATTACCGCCTCCCAGGCTGCGGCCGCCTCTTGGGATAAAAAGTAGTCGTGTCAGCGACTTTTTAAAATTCCGTCATCCTGAGCAAGTCTCGCCATGGCGGGACGCAGTCGAAGGATCTCTAATTATTTCTTCAGCCCCGCGTGACGAGCAGAATAGTTAGAGATCCTTCGACACGGCCTGCGCGAGAGCGCAAAATATCATCTTCTTCATTTTGCCGAGCGCCGAAGGCGCAACCTCAGAGGATGACGATCTTTTATTAAAGGGGCTTACGCCCCATGTACTGTCACACTCTCTGCGAAGTTGCTATTAGTCCTATTTTCCCATGCCTCCCACCACCCAAACCCAACTCGACCGCCACGTTTCCGCGCTTCGCCTCTGCACCCGCTGCCCGAAAATGCAAAAACCCGTCGTCAGCGGCGGCGCCGTTCTCAGCCGCGTGCTTTTGGTCGGACAAGCCCCCGGCGACAAAGAACCCGTCCTTGGCCGCCCCTTCGCCTGGACTGCCGGACGCAAACTCTTCCGCTGGTTCAAGGATCACACCGGCATCGACGAAGCCACCTTTCGCTCCCACATCTACATGGCCGCCGTCTGCCGCTGCTTCCCCGGAAAAAAAATCAGCGGCGGCGACCGCGTCCCCGATCCCGGCGAAATCGCCAACTGCTCCGGCTGGCTGAAGGCGGAGATGGACCTTCTTCGTCCCGGCCTGGTCATCGCCGTCGGCAAACTCGCGATCCTCCAATTTATCCCCTGCGTCAAACTTGACGAAGTCATCGGCTCGGCCTTCCCCACGCAATACGCCGGCCACCGCTTCGATCTCGTGCCGCTCCCGCATCCCTCGGGCGCATCCCCCTGGCCTCACCAGGAACCGGGCCGCGTTCTCCTGCCTCGCGCGCTCGCCCTCATCGCCGCCCATCCCGCGTGGAAGAAAAGTGTCAGGTAGGCGTCGGACCTCAGAAGGTAGCCGGCGCAGGCCCTTGCGCCGGTCGGTTAGTTAAAAATCCTTTCGGCGTGACCCGCATCCCTTTTTCGCCCAGCCTCGTTCGACCATGTCCATCTCGACCCGCCCACCTTCCCCGCCTTCCGCCAAAAAAAAGCGCGGCCCGGGCTGCCTCGGCTGCGGCTGCATCGTCCTGTTCCTCATCGCCGGACTCTCTGTCGCGCTGATCGGGGCCGCGCTGTATGGCGGGTACGAAACGATCATCGGCATGACCACGACAACGGCGCCGTCCCTCCCCGTCTTTAACGGAACCGACGACATGTATATGAGTGCCCGGCAAAAACTCGCCGACTTCGACCATGACGTGCAAAACCACCAGGCCGCCACGATCCAACTCAGCGCCGACGAACTCAACGCCCTGATCGCGCGCAATCCGGACGCCGCCAAAAACAACCTTCATGCCTTCATCTCCATGACCGACGACGAAGGCCGCATCCAGGCGAGCGCCCCCACCGACATCGTCAGCCATGGCACCATGCCGGGCCGCTACTTCACGTTCGACGTCACCTTTGAAGTCCATTTTGATGCGCCGACCAAAAGCCTCAACGTCGTTCCCCACAGCTTCCAGGCCGGGGACAAGGTCCTCTTCGGTGCCAATGCCGACGCCAGCGACAGCTCCACTCTCTCGCCCGCGAGCCAAACCTACCTCCGCACTTTATTGAACCAAACGCTCAATACCGCGATTCGGAACAATCCCGACGGCGCGGCCCTCCTCGACGAGGCGAAATCCATCGAAATCCAGAACGGGCAGCTTGTCATCCAAACGCAGTAGCCTTCTCATTTGTCGCCTAAGCCCCATTCGACTTGTCCCTGCCGAATGAGTCCTTGACCTTTCCCCGAAGCATGCGACTCTGATGGCCAATCGATCCATCGCTTCTCTCTGAAGCCAAGTAGTAGTTCTCAGGTTTCCTGATCGCTCCCAACGGTATTTCAAGCGTGCCTATGCGCGCTCTTCAAAAAGTCGGCGTGAGGTCGCAACCTCAAAATCAGAAAACAAACACAGCTATGAAACTATACGTGGGAAATCTTTCCTTCCAAACCACCGAACAGGACCTTAACGCCCTCTTCTCCAAATACGGCTCCGTCACGGAGACCAACCTCATCATGGACCGCGAAACCAACCGCCCCCGCGGCTTCGGCTTCGTCACCATGAGCAGCGCCGATGAAGGCCAAAAGGCCATCGACGCCCTCCATGGCCAGAACCATGATGGACGTGACCTGACCGTCAACGAAGCCAAGCCGATGGAAGCGCGCGGTCCCCGTCGCGAATCCTCCGGCGGTCGCTCCGGTGGTGGCGGTGGTGGTGGCCGGAACCGCTACTAAGCTCCGCGCTTAAATCAAAATTGCCGCCTTCGGATCGGAGTTCATTCCGGTTCAAGGCGGCTTTTTTGTGCACTTTTTTGGCGGCCCGGACTACTTGTTGTCCGGGTGCGAGAGCGCGGCATCGCGAGCGCACAGGAGGTCACCATTTGATTCTGGCACCCCTGCCGGGGTGCGATCATTTGACGATCTTTTCCGGTGGTGGCGTCTGCTACGCAGACTTACCACCGGCTAATTTGCCAGCAAGCCTCCGGCTTGCAAAAGGCAGCCATCTACAACCCGAAAATCCCCAGCGTGGGCGCTGGCGCTGGCTTCGCCGCCGGTACATTCATCGCCTTGATCCGCGCCGGGTCCCGCGCATTCAGCAAGGCCTCATCGTAGGTAATCAATCCCGCCGCGTAGAGATTGGACACGCTCTCGTCGAAGGCGATCATCCCGTCCTTCCCGCCAATCTCGATCATGCTCAGCACCTGCTGGAAGCGCCGGTCGCGCAGCAGCGCGCGAATCCCGTCGTTCATGATCATCACCTCCACGCAGGCCACGCGGCCCGTCCCGTCCGCCTTCGGCAGCAGCCGCTGCGCGATAATCGCCTGCAGCGCATTGGCCAGTTGCGCGATGATCTGGCTTTGTTGGTCGGCGGGAAACGCATCCACGATCCGGTCGATCGCCTTGGGCGCATCAATCGTATGCAGCGTGGCCAGCACCAGGTGCCCCGTCTCCGCTGCCGTGATCGCCGCGGAAATCGTCTCCAGGTCCCGCATCTCGCTGATTAAAATCACGTCCGGGTCCTGCCGCAAAACATGCCGCAACGCATCCGGAAACGACTTCGTGTCCGAGCCGATTTCCCGCTGCTTCACCCGGCAGAGGTTGTGTTTGAAAACATATTCGATTGGGTCCTCCACCGAAATAATCACCCCCGACCGGCTCGCATTGATCTCCTCCACCATCGCCGCCAGCGTCGTCGTCTTGCCCGAGCCCGTGATCCCCGTCACCAGCACCAGGCCCTGCTCCAGCGTGCAGAGATGCTTCACGATCTCCGGCAGCATCAGGGATTCCATCGACGGCACGTTGTCCGGGATGTGCCGGAAAACCGCCTCGACCGCGCCCCGGCTGTAGTGCGCGTTGGACCGGAACCGGCCCAGTCCCTTCACATTCAGAGCAAAATCGAGCTCCCACTTTTCTTCGAAGCGGGCGCGCTGATTCTCCGTGAAAATGCTATAAATCAATTCGCGGCATTCCACCGCGTCCATCACGTTTTCCGACGCCGGCACCAAGTCGCCGTGCAAACGGATCATCGGCACCGAACCCGCGCACAAATGCAAATCGGAGCCGCCCCGCTCCACGGTCAGCGCCAGGTACTCGATGATATCGGATTCGTCGTCCATAAATGAGATTGCTTGAAACTGCTTTGAGAGGAAAGACCCCGAATCCGCTACATTCAAAATCCGAATCCTGCCTTTTTCATGTATTTCCTGTTTTCATGTTGAAAATGCTGACTTCAAAAAAGAGGCGATTTTATCCCGTCACGCTGTTCGAGTCGATGCCGCGCAGGCGCCGCTGCAATTCGCGCGGATTCGTCGCGGTCTGCATTCCCGTCGTCTCGGAGATTCGCTCGGCCTGCACCAGCGCCATCAGCGATTGCAGGAAAGTCACGTTGGCGGGATTGTTCCCCTTCGTTAAAAAGTCGCTCATCTCGCGGAATTTCCCCTCGCCGATCCATTTCCGCGTCACGGCCTGGTTTTCGAAATGCTCAACGACCAGCGTGCGCCCCTCGGGCTGCGCCGGAACCAATTTCTGGCACAAGATTCCCACCAACTGTTGCGCGAGCAGTTGCAGCACGCCCTCGCGCTCGGTGATATCGAAGAGCCGCGATAATCGCTCCAGCGAATCGAGCACGTTCGAGCTATGCAGCGTCGCCAGCACCAGGTGCCCCGTCTCCGCCGCCTGCAACGCGGTGACCGCCGACACGCTGTCGCGAATTTCGCCGAGCAGAATCACGTCGGGACTTTGCCGCAGCGACCGCCGCAGCCCCTCCGCGAACGAGATGGTGTCGGACCCAACCTCCCGCTGGGTAAACAGGCATTTCGCCGAAGTGAAGAGATACTCGATCGGGTCCTCGATCGTGACCACATGCCGGTGATAATTCTGGTTCAGCCATTCGAGTCCCGCGGCCAGCGTCGTCGATTTGCCCGCGCCCGTCGGCCCCGTCACCAGCACCAACCCCGACGTGCGCACGAACCACGAGGCCAGCAGATCGCCGGGCAGCCCGAGCGTTTCGAGCGACGGAATCGCCGTCTTGATCGGCCGCAGCACCGCGCCGCGCTTGAACAGCGTGCGAAACAGATTCACGCGAAACCGGAGGCCGTTCGAGGCAACGTAAGTTCCGTCGAAATCGAGCATGTCCAGCGGCACGCCGCATTGCCGCCAAAGCGACTCGATCTCCCCGCCGTGAACCAGCGAATTGTTGATCGCCACCAGTTCCCCGTTGATGCGAAACTGCGGTGCCTCGTCCGTGTGGAGAAATAGATCGGATGCCCCGTGCTGACCCGCCAGGCAACAGAGGCTGTCGATAATCTCCACTCCGCCGATACTAGGACGCGTTCTCAAAATAGCGCAAGGCTGATGAGATTTACCTGGAGGGTCAGACTCCTGTCCTGACCCACTTATCTGCCTTCCCTCAATTACAAAACATTAACGGAACATCTTGGGCCCGCCGTGCCTCGTACTCTATAGTGACCCTGATGATCCGATATGTCCTTTTTCTTTTGATCGCGGCAACCTGCGTCGCCCGCGCGTCCGATCCCATCGCCACCCCCGCCCAGGGCGCCAGCGCTTCCGTCACGCAGCCCCACGTCACCGCCGAACTCATTCCCGAAAACACCTCTGTCCAGCAGGGAAAACCCTTTGACGTCGCGCTCCATCTCCACACCGACCCTGGCTGGCACACCTACTGGATCAACCCCGGTGACGCCGGCCTCGCCACCACCATCAAGTGGACGCTCCCGCCCGGCTTCACGGCTGGACCGATCCAATGGCCCACGCCCGAAAAGCACGCCATGGGCCCGCTCGTCACCTACGGCTACGACGGCGACGTCTACCTCCTCACCACCATCACTCCGCCCAAGGGCGATCTTCCCCAACACTTCGACCTCAAAGCCACCGCGCGCTGGCTCGTCTGCGAAGAGGAATGCATCCCCGGCAAAGCGGAGCTGACACTTCCGATGGATTCCGGGCTCCTGAATTTGCGGTTGCCCATCGATAACTCAGCGTTCTTTGATGAGGCGCGGGCAAGGTTGCCGGTGCCGAATACGAGGTGGGATGTTTCCAGCGCCTATGGCGCCAACCCACCCAAAGTATGGGTTAACCCAGCAGCCAAAACGGACAATAGCGAATGCTTGAAAATAACGCTCAAAGACAAGACTGGAGCATCCAACTCCAATTCGAAGGATCCCGACTCTCTTGTTCAAAGCCATCTTCAGTTTTTCGCCGAACAGTCCAACGTCCTAAATCCTCAAGTCCTGCCCTGGATCGTACATTTATTCGGATCTCCTACAGCACAGGAGGTTGACGTCTTGGTTCCGCTCCAAGAAAACGGCGACAAGCCGGACAAACTCAGCGGCGTCCTCGTTTCCGATCAACCGCTTATTGGCAACGCCAAATCCGTTTACATCGCTTCGTTTCCAGTGACCTCCGAGGTGGCCGGCGCAGGCCCTGCTCCAGTTCCTCCTTCGGGTAGCCCGGACAACTCGTTGTCCGGATCGACAAGCGCCAGCGCGACGACAGGAAGCGAACCGACCGCCGCTGGGACTGCGGCGGCTACCACTGAGACGGCTACCACTGCACCGGCGGTCTTGCAGACGGCAGGGCCTGCGCCGGCTACCTTACTGACCGTCCTCGGCTTCGCGTTTATCGGCGGGCTGATCTTGAATCTGATGCCGTGCGTGCTGCCGGTGTTGTCGCTGAAAGTTTTTTCGCTGATGAAGCACGCCGGGGAAAACCCCAAGACCGCGTGGATTCAAGGCGCGGCCTTAACTGCCGGAGTCGTCCTCTCCTTCTGGGTCCTCGCCGGATTGCTCATCATTCTGCGCACCGCCGGAAATCATCTTGGCTGGGGCTTCCAGATGCAATCGCCCGGATTCGTCCTCGGGCTCGTTCTCCTCTTTTTTCTCCTCGCGCTGAATCTCTTCGGCGTGTTTGAGCTGGGCTCGTCGCTCGTCGGCCTCGACGCCAAAGCCACCGGTCATCTCGGCGGCCTCGCCTCCTCCTTCGGCAACGGCGCGCTGGCCACGCTCGCCGCCACGCCCTGCACCGCGCCGTTCATGGGTTCCGCGCTCGGATTCGCCGCGCAACAACCGGCCTATATTTCCCTGCTCATCTTCACCTTCCTCGCCCTCGGTATGGCCGCGCCTTACCTGCTCCTCACCATTTTTCCCGGCGCGCTCCGTTTCGTCCCCAAGCCCGGCGCGTGGATGGAAGCCTTCAAGCAGTTCATGGGATTTCTGCTCATGGCGACGGTGATTTTTCTCGTCTACGTTTTTGGGGCGTTGGTGGGCGAAGACCAGGTTCCGTGGCTGCTTTTCGTGCTCCTGCTCGCCGGATTGGCCGCGTGGATTTATGGCCGTTGGGCCCCGCCAATCCATTCGACGACTGTCCGTTTCGTGGCGTTCGTTTTGACGTTTGGTTTTCTCGGTTTCGCCGTTTTTTGGGGCGTGGGATTGGCAAGGACTGCTCCGCCTTCTCACGACGGCGGCTACGGGGATGCGGCGGCTACCGGGGATTGGCAACCGTGGACGCAGGATGCGGTGGATGCCGCGTTGTCGAAGGGCCAGCCCGTCTTCGTCGATTTCACCGCCGCGTGGTGTCTCAGTTGCAAGGTCAACGAACGCGTGGCGCTCGGCACCGATGCCGTGAAGCAAGCCTTCGCGCAAAAGAATGTCGCGCTGTTCAGGGCCGACTGGACCCATTCCGATCCCGCCATCTCGCAAACCCTCCAGAAATTCAACCGCGACGGTGTGCCGCTCTATCTCCTTTATTCGCCCGCGACCAAGGATACGCCGCAGGTGCTGCCCGAAGTGCTGACGCCGGGGATTGTTTTGGATGCGCTCAAGAATTTGTAGGTGTTCTGGCACCCCTGCCTGGGTGCGGGCGATGCGGGGACGGGTTCCGGTGGTGGCGTCCCGCTAAGGCGGGACTTACCACCGGCTAATTTCTTAGAAGCCTCCGGCTTACAGAAGGCAAAGACAGCGACGGTCATAGACCGTCGTCGAAATTGGAAAAGGGCTATCCCCGGCGGTCATAGACTGACGCCCTAACTGACGACAGAAAATAGTTAGAGGTCCCTCGACAAGCTCGGGATGACCGAATTTTTAAAAGTCGCTGACGCGACCGGCGGCCATAGACTGACGACAGAAATTAGTTAGAGGTCCCTCGACAAGCTCGGGATGACCGAATTTTTAAAAGTCGCTGACGCGGCCGGCGGTCATAGACTGACGCCCTAACTGACGACAGAAATTAGTTAGAGGTCCCTCGACAAGCTCGGGATGACCGATTTTTTAAAGTCGCTGACGCGACCGGCGGTCATAGACTGACGCCCTAACTGACGACAGAAATTAGTTAGAGGTCCCTCGACAAGCTCGGGATGACCGAATTTTTTAAAGTCGCTGACGCGACCGGCGGTCATAGACCGCCGCTATAACTGCACCGCCGTCTCACGACGGCGGCCACGACGGCAAGTTGGCAAACCCCAATCCTGCGCTACATTACAATTTCGCCATTCCCAACCTTAATTGTAACACCTATGAACCCCACGACGTCATATTCCCATATGCAAAAGATCATTTTCGCCGCGCTTTGTCTTGGCGCGCTTCTCAGCATCACCGTTTCGGCCCAAAGCACCCCGGCCTCGGCCACCATCGGCCAGCCCGCGCCTGACTTCGCCCTCCAGGGCGCCGACGGCAAAACCCATTCGCTCTCCGATTACAAAGGCAAGTTCGTCGTCCTGGAATGGACCAATCCCAACTGCCCCTTTGTCCATAAATTTTACGATTCCAATACGATGCAGGCGCTCCAGAAAAAGGAAACCGCCAAGGGCGTCGTCTGGCTGCGGATCAATTCCGCCGCGCAGGGCAAGGACGACTACCAAAGCGTTACCCAGCTCGCCTCCTATGTGAAGGATCACAACGTCGCCGCCACCGAAAGCCTGATCGATCCTGACGGCAACGTGGGCCACATGTACGGGGCGCGCACCACGCCCCACATGTTCGTCATCGATTCCAAGGGCACGCTGATTTATGCGGGCGGCATAGATAATACGCCTTCGGCTGATCCCGCCGATATCCCCTCGGCCAAGAATTACGTCACCGCGGCGCTCGACGAAGCCATGGCCGGCAAGCCGGTCACCACGCCCACCTCCCAGCCCTACGGCTGCTCCGTCAAGTACGCGAGCAATTGACGCAACGCATTTTGCCCTAATCCCGAAGGGATTAGAGCACCGTAGCCGGGGGTCAGGCGCCTTGGGTTTTTTCCGGTGGTATCGCGCATGCTTGCGCTCAACCACCGGCTACTTGGCTGGCAAGGCTCCGGCTTGTCCTGCCGCCCTGCGCAGGCACGCCTGATTCGGCTGCGACCGGGGAAGGCTGAACTGATCCGTCGACAGGCTTGGGATGACGGAGTGTTTAGAGGCAATACTACAAATCCTCCGGCGGATTCGGCGTCCCGGTGTGCGAAGGCAACTCGTCGTCTTCCTCTTCGATCTCGCGCCGCCACGCCCGCGACAGGAAGGGCCGCAAAAAGCCGTAGAGCAGGTACGACACGAACATCACCGCCGGCATCCACGTATAATAAATAATGTTCAGCCAGAGCAGCACCACCGCGCCGACAAACTTCGGCAGCGAAAACTGCGTGCGCCAGTTGAAACCCTTGAAGCTCGGATACTCGAACTTGCTGAACATCATGAAGGAGAGAAAAACCATCAGCGCGGCCAGCCCGAAACCGCCAAAACCGGCCGCCATTTCATCTTCGTTTTGATAATTCGAAATCACCAGCAGCGTGATCGACGAAATGAGGCCGGCCGCGGCGGGGATGGGAAAGCCCGTGAAATTGCGCGAGCCGGTGCCCAAATTATAAGTCGCCGCGATGTTGAACCGCGCCAGCCGCAGCGCGCCGCAAAGCAAATAAAAGCCCGCGATCAGCCAGCCGATCTGGTGCGGAATCGCGTAGAGCACGATCTTGAAAACCAGCAGCGCCGGCGCCACGCCGAAGCTGACGATGTCGGCCAGTGAATCGAATTCGCGTCCAAACGGACTTTCCTTGCCGCCAAGCCGCGCCAGCCGTCCGTCGAGCAGGTCGAAGACGCAGGCGGCGAGGATGCAGGAGATGCTGACGAAGTAGAAGTGCGTCCAGTTCGCGCCGCCCGTTTCCTTGGTAATCGCGCCCTCGAAGATTTTGAGCACCGCAAGAAATCCGAAGATCAAATTACCCGCGGTCATGAGGTTCGGCAGCAGAAAGATCTTGGCCGGATCGGAAAGGCGTGGAGGAGGCGGGCTCATTGGGAAGGGGAAGTACCAAATTTACCAGATTTCCAAATTTTTTAGAGGGAAAAGGCAGGGAATTCCCAGACAGGATTAACAAGATTCACGGGATTGTGGAAGTCAGGGTATTTCAGGCCAGCGCGCAATCGGCGTGGCGGCGCCTTCCACGCGGTCGCCCGGTTTGACCAGCGGGATGCAGCCGATCGGCAAAAACACCTCCGTGCGCGACCCGAACCGGATCATGCCGAATCGCTGCCCGCGCGCCAGCGTCTCGCCCTCCTCCGACCAGGCCACGATGCGCCGCGCCACCAGCCCGGCGATCTGCCGCACCGCGACGGGCCCATGCATGGTGTCCAGCCACCACGACCGGCACTCGTTGCGCGTGCTGGAATCGGGATGACGCACATCGAGAAATGTGCCCGCCTTGTAGACCGTGCTGTTGACGATGCCCTCGACCGGTGAACGATTCACGTGCACATCAAAGACCGAAAGAAACACCGCGATGCGCAGCATCGGCCCGAGATGAAAATCGGGCTCCTCGATTTCCTCCACGCCCACGACAAGACCGTCCGCCGCGGATACGATGATGTCGGGATCGGCGGGAACGGCGCGCTCCGGATCGCGGAAGAAGTAGGAGACAAAACCCAGCAGAAGAGCGACGAGTATTCCGATCAATGCCAGCGCCATTTTTGCGATCAACCAGGCTGCTGGCAACAACGGTGGGACGACGAAAATCAATAGCGCCATGAGAACGGCAAGGGGAATACCAAAGCGCAGCATTTCCTTATGTGCAGACGGCATAGGACGGGAACCCTAGCATAAACGCCGAGGAAGGCGCGTGAAAAGTCCTGCGGACTGAGGCAAGGCAAATTTCGCACGGAGGACTGCAGAGAAAGAATGCAGAGGGCTGAAGAGCCGACGATGAATTTTGGGAACGAGAAAATAGTCAGAGATCCCTCGACAAGCTCGGGATGACGATCTTTTAAGAAGTCGCTTACGCGACCGTCGCACGGCACACACGTGTGTCGGCGACGGCCACCACCGAGCTGCACCGGCGCAGGGGCCTGCGGCGGCTACCTCCCGAGGTCCGACGGCTGCTACCACCCTCCTCATTTTTTTTTGCGTTCCTTGTGACCTTTTGCGGCTAAGAACTCTCCCATGTCCCCCGCACCCCTCATCCTCGCCAGCGGCTCGCAGCGCCGTCGCGAATTACTCACCGCCATGGCCGTGCGCTTCGAGGTCATCACCGCCGACGTGCGCGAGCTCGATGAGGAAACCTCGCCCGATTTAGCCCCGATCGCCTTGGCCCGGGAAAACGCCCGCCTCAAGGCGCGCGCCGTGGCCGCGCTGCATCCGGGCCGCTGGATTCTCGGCGCCGATACCGTCGTGGCTCTCGATGAACACCTTCTCGGCAAGCCCCCGTCGCTCGCCCAGGCGAAACAATTTCTGCGCGCCCTGAGCGGCCGCACACACGAGGTCATCACCGGCTGCGCCTTGATCTCCCCGAACGGCGAAACGGAAAGCTTCCACGCAATTTCGCTCGTCACGTTTCGCGTCTTGTCCGACGAAATCATCGAGCGCTATCTCGCCGCCGTCCATGTCCTGGACAAAGCCGGCGCTTACGCGTTGCAGGAAAACGGCGAGTGGATCATCGCGCGCGTGGAGGGCTCGCGCACGAATGTCATCGGCCTGCCGACCGAGGCGCTCACTTCAGTTTTTAAAAAGCGCGGATTGCTTTAGCGGTCCATTTGTCTTTTGCTGGCCTCCACTTTCATGGGCGATTTCTTCTACTATTTCTGCCGCGACTTGACTGGTGGACTTCCGCGGCTCGGCTCGCGCACCTATTACGATGGAATGGACCTCGTCCCGAAAACCGGTCCCGGCCTGGTCATCTCCAATCACATCAGCCATTTCGATCCCTCCTTCATGATGGCGAAGTTTCCGCGCGTGGTTCATTTCATGGCGGACAAGCCACTGCTCGAAATCCCCATCTTCGGCAAAATGCTGGAGTGGGGCCACGTCTTCGCCATCGACCGGACCAAGAGCGATCGCGCCGCGCTCCGCACCGCCATGGCGCGGCTGCAGGCCGGAAACCTCGTGGCCATCTTTCCCGAAAAGGGCATCCGCCATGGCAAGACCTCCGTGCTCGGCGGCGCGGAGCTGGCCATCGGCACGGCCTCGCTGTGGAAAATGATGGACGTCCCCGTCATCCCGATGGTGATCATTGGTTCGGACCAGATGTACGATTGGAAAAATTACTTTCGCCGCCCGCGCGTTTTTGTCCGCGTGGGCAAGACTCTTCCGCCGGACAAATCCGCTTCGCGCGAAGAATTGCGGGATCGCATCGCCGCCGCCTGGCGTGAGCTTTATGATTCCATGCTCCGCGACTATAAAATCGAACCCGAAGAACTTCCCCAAAGCGCCCAGGAACGCTGGGGACAGGTGGCGCCAGTTGAGGAATAGGCAAGCATCTCCGTCATGTCCTATTCGTCCTATCAGCCCCGCGATTGCAAGCCAGCCCGTCATGGCTAAGTTGGCTCATGCAAGATTTCGGCAAGCTTCTCTTCATCATCGGCCTCGTCGTCGCCATTGTCGGCGCGTGGCTCTGGTCGGGACGCGGCCTCGGCTGGCTCGGTCGCTTGCCCGGCGATATCTCCTACCAAAGCGGCGATTTCAAATTCTACTTCCCCGTCACGACCTGCATCCTTCTCAGCGTGGTCTTGACGCTCCTCGGCTGGTTTTTCCGGCGCTGAAAACTAGTAATCGTCAAAAAAGTGGTGGAAAAATGCATTTTAACTTATGAATTTCCTTTAAAAGCCACGCAAATGCCAACAGAGTAAAAGTTGTGAAATGGTTTTTAATCGGTTCGCTTTGTTTGTTTTGCTCAGCGACGTGGGTCAGGGGTGATGCCGCAGCCGGCCTTTATAACCAAGGCGTCACCGCACTTCAGAATCAACAATACGCCGATGCCGCCAAGGCCTTCGACTCCATCATAACCGGGTACCCGACCACGCCCAATATCGACGAAGTGCGCATCCGGGCCGGGTTCGCCTTCCTCAACGCCGGCAATTACGACAATGCGGTCGATCGCCTTTCGCCGGAGACCGCCGAGAACAAGCCCCGGTTTCGCGGCACCGCGCTTTATTTCACGGCCCTGGCCCAATTTTCCAAGGGACAAAAGGAGACCGACAAAAGCCAGGCCGGAAACGATTTCACGCAGGCGGTGACGACTCTCAACACCCTGATCAACCTCATCAAGACCGGCCCCACCGCCGAGAACAAAGGGTACCTCGAGCAGGCCATCTACTATCGCGCGCTGTCCCAATATTCGAAAGAAGACTACGACGACGCTGCGACGGACCTGATGCAACTCATGCAGCAATTTCCCTCCAGTCTGAGCCTGCCCGATTACAACCTGCGCCTGGGCAGCGTCTACGCCGTGCAAACCAACCAGGCCGTCACCGCTAAAGCGTCGCCCGACGAGATCCGCTCGCTCGCGGACAAGGCGCTGGCCGCGTTCGACACCGTCAGCCGCGATCCCAACGCGCTCGTCCAGGCCAACGAAGCCAATCTGAGCAAGGCCGAGGTCCTCTTCCTCATCGCCCAGCTCGACCCGACTTCAGACGGTTACGAAAAAGCCCTAGAAGCCTTCCGTCTCGTGAGGCGCAAGGCCGACATGATTCCCCTGCAGCAAGCCCGGCTCGATGCGTTGAAGCAACAAACCCAGGCGCAACTGCAGGCTTCACCCACCGCCCTCACCAGTGACAGCAGCCAGTTGATCGCCCGCGAAGAAGGCCGGCTGAAGGATTTGCAAAACGGCCCCGATCCCATCATCCAGGCCCTCATCCGCATGGCCGAATGCTACGTCAGCATGAAGCAGCCCGATGAAGCGCGCACCATTCTCCATCGCCTGCTCGCGCACGCCAAGCTGACGCCCGACCAGCAGCAGGAAGTCGATTTCCAAACCCTCTATTCCTACGTGCTCGGCGGCCAGATCGACCAGGCCAACAAAGCCCTCGACTCTTACCTTAGCCAACATTCCGGCGATCCCCAGGCCGACAGCATCAGCTACCAAATGGCGGCCAAGTTGATGGAGCGAAAAGACTATGCGGGCGCGCTCGAGCAGGCCCTCCGCAGCCGCAAGGATTTCCCCAACGGCAAATACCTCGCCGACGTCATCGCGCTCCAGGCCGAGGCCTTGAACCGGCTCGGAAAAATCACCGAAGCGGACCAGGTGGTCGACAAATTCCTGGCCGACAACCCGACCAGCCCCGTCGCGAACTCGATGCTCCTGACCAAGGCGCAGGGCGAAACCTCGCGCGGAGACTTCAACGGCGCGATGGCCGATTATGAGAAGGTGAAGGACAATACTTCCGCCAGCATGGATTTACGCTCCGCCGCCGATGCCGGTTACATCCAGACGCTCAATTCGCTGAAAAAATATGACGACGTCATCACCGAAGCCAAGAGCTTCGCCACCCAATTTGCGGACAGCAAAGTCTTGCCGACGGTCCTTCTCTTCAAGGGATTGGCGATGGACCAGGAAAAAGACCCCGGCGCCATCGCCGCGCTGCAGGATGTCGCCCACAAGTTCCCGAAGGACCAGGCCGCTCCCTTCGCCCTCTTTTACATCGTCAACATCTATCAGAGAGCGAATCCCCCCAATGTCCCCGCCTTGATTCAAGCCTATAAGGACCTGCAGACGACCTGTCCCGATGCCTACACCTTCCTTATCCAGGCCGCCGACGCGGTCAGCACCGTCCTCATCAAGCAAAAGAAATTTGACGACGCCATCGCGCTGTATCAGCCGCTGACCACGGCCCCCAAGCCCGACGTGGCGGCGGCGGCCCAGAACAAAATTGGCTCGGTCTGGCTCGCTTCGGCCCACTCGCTGGGTTACTACCAGTCCATGGCGCTGGCGATGCGCGTGGAAGCCGAAAAGCGGTTGGCCACCGCCGAGCAAAGTTACCTGCAAACGCTCAAGAACTCGTCCGACCAGCTTGCCGCTGTCGGCGACGCCTTCGACGGCCTCGTCAGCATCGCGAAACAGCGACGTTCCTGGGGCCTCCTCAAGGACGCCGACATGGAAGGCTATCTTGCCAAGCTCGGCGCGGGATTCACCGATCACGATATGCAATCACGGTTCGAGTTGGCCGAGGCCGGACTTGTCTTTATTGACAAGGATGGCGCGAAGCAATATCCGGCGGCGCTGGACCGATTCAAAAAGGCGATCTACCCGAACCCGTCCCTGCGCCTCACCCGGCAGGAGACGACTCAATTCGGCGAGCTGCTTCTCGCCGCCGCCGATTATCCCAATGCGCTGAAAATTTACAGCGACCTCCTCAGCAACGCCGCGCCCACCGATCAGCTCACCCTCGGCGACGCCTATTATGGCTTGGGCGCGACGTATCTCGGGCAAGGCGACGTCACCCGGGCCCGGGATTATTTCATGAAATTGAAATCGCTGCCCGGCAACGGCCTGTGGCACCCCCACATTCTCGACGCCAATTACGGCGTGGCCCTCGCCGACGAACAATCGAGCGACCCGGCCGCCGCCGCCGAGGCCCAGCAGATCTACGCCGGGTTGATGGAGGCCCCGCAAGGCGGCGTCGCGTTGCAGGCCAAGGCGATGCTCGGCTACGGCCGCATCCTCGAAAAAGCCGGCCATCCCATCCAGCCCAGTTCCGCCGGCCCCAGCGAATTTGCCGTCCACTACTACACGGAACCGCACCTCCTCTTCGGCCCCGCCACGCCCGAACAAAGCGCGGAAGGCCTCTACGACGCCGGGCAGGCCTACGCCAAGTCCGGCGACAAGACCAACGCGAAGGCGCAGTACGACACCTTGCTCAAGACCTACAGCACCACCGCTCCCGATTGGGCCGCCAAAGCCCAAACCGCCGAAGGCAGTCTGTAAGAGACCTCCACGAAGGTAGGTGGTTCTGGCAAGCCGGAGGCTTGCGACAATCGATTCTCTCCTCGACCGACCACGGCAGGGGTCACACCAAGTTGGAAACGACGACAAAAAACTGTTGCCGCCCCTCCCATTCGTCCCCTAAGCCCTATTCATCCCCATGCCTCCCCAAAAACTATCGCCCGCCGAACGCGCCCGCGCGCTTTGCGAAACCCTCCCCCGCGTCTATCCCGAGGCCCATTGCGAACTCGACTTCTCGACCCCGCTCGAGCTCCTCGTCGCCACCATCCTCTCCGCGCAATGCACCGACGTCCAGGTCAACAAGGTCACGCCCGCCCTCTTCAAAAAATATCGCACCGCGCGCGACTACGCCGAATCCGATGCCGCCCGGCTCGAACACGATCTCCGCGCCATCGGCCTCTATCGCAACAAAGCCAAAAACATCCGCGCGTGCTGCCGGCTGCTAGTCGAGAAATACAACGGCAATGTCCCCGAAACCATGGACGCGCTCACCGCCCTGCCCGGCGTCGGACGCAAAACCGCCAATGTCGTTCTCGGCAACGCCTTCGGCCAAAACGTCGGCGTCGTTGTCGACACCCACGTCGCGCGCCTCTCCGCCCGCCTCGGCCTCACCCGCCACACCGATCCCAAAAAGATCGAGCCCGTCCTCATGAAACTCGTTCCGCAAAACGATTGGACCCTGTTCTCCCACTGGCTCATCTTCCACGGCCGCCGCCGCTGCAAAGCCCTCAACCCCGACTGCCCCGCCTGCGAGCTCCGGCACCTCTGCCCGAGCTACCCCAAGTTCATGAAGCTGAGGAAATAACCTTCACACGATCAAAAGCTTTCTGATATTTTCGCCTCCACTTCGTTTTGTATGCCCTCGAATCCTGTCCACGACCTGAGCCAGCTCATTCTCGATCTGCGTGGCCAGCGTGTGATTCTCGATTCCGATCTCGCCGCGCTTTACGAGGTACCGACCAAACGCCTTAACGAACAGGTGAAGCGCAATGCGGATCGCTTTCCTTCGGAGTTTGCTTTTCGGCTTGCAGTTGAAGAGGATGCAATCTTGAAGTCGCAATTTGCGACTTCAAGTTTCGCTATCGGTCTGTAGCGGCGGTCGATCGGCTGTGGCCGTGACCGCCGAGTCGCGTCAGCGACTTTACAAAAAGGATTGTCATCCCGAGCTTGTCGAGGGACCTCTTACTATTTTGCTCAGAAACGATGGTTAGGACAAATAGCTAGAGATCCTTCGACTGCGTCCCGCATGGCGGGACTTGCTCAGGATGACAGGCCTTTTAATGAGTCGCTTTCGCGACCTGCGGCGCCGGCCACACCCAATCGCCCTTCTCGTAATCGATCTGCTTCAAGGACTGATCATATCCCGTTTTGTAAGCAACCTTCCCGCCGTCATCGACCTGATTCCATCCCACCGAATAAAGCAGAAATGTTCCATCTGGGTTCAGCCGATAATGATATGCCTCGCCATTCATAATATCGTGTGGCACTGAATCGATATACGCAGGCGCCAACGCATCGAGCGATTCCGGATAAACACCCTTCGCCAGCCGGTACCGCTCCAGCGCGCACGCAATCCGCGTCTCATCGACCCACAACTGGGCTTGGGCGAATTTTATCATCATTTCCGTTTGACCACTCGCTGCCATGACGAACCAGATATTCCAAGGCGCGTAACCGTCCCACTTGATGTTTTCTCCGTCTATCAGCTGCTTGATCTCGATATTAGCCTCTGGGAAAGCCAGATGCTTGCGCGGATTAACAGTCGCCAATTCTTCAAAGTGGAATGCCACTAATTTGCTAATATTTTGATCCCACCACCCGCCGGGCCAAGGTGGTGCTAGGCTAAGTGAGAAAGGCACGTCTCTGGTCGATTCGGAAAACCAATCCTCAAAAACAGGCCGTGAAGCGACTTTCTTATAGAACACAAGATTCGCTACGGATTCTGCGGCCTCACTCCTGACCGAGAACCGATAGTCTTCCAATAAATTCCAAGTCCCGAGATACTGCTCAATTTCAGCAAGCTGGACATCATTCCAGCAATGTGAGGCCAAACCGTCGTAAAGAGCAGTGTGGCTAATACCGAGTATACCTACTGCCACCAACCCGCCAACCAACGAAGGATCGCGCTTAATGCCCGATGCAATTGCGTAATTTGCCTCGAGGTCTTCCAAAGCAAGGTTGGATTGCTGATGATCCAAAGCGAGGACTGCGTGGAGGGTTAAAATCTTGGAGAGCTTGACTGGCAGCGTGATCGGGCCAAGGGGCCTGATAACCGGAGGTAGAATAGAGTAGTAATTTTGGTTAAAACAAAAACTATGACGTGTGGATGCTGCGGAAAGAAGATCGGCAATAAACGGATACATCGCGTTGAACTGCGCGAGCGAATCGTCGGGCGGCTTGGCGTTCTTGAAAATGATCGCGTAGTTGCTGGCAATGGCTTGTTTGATCTTGGCCATGTCAGGCAATTCACCTTTTTGCCAACCGCCGGTGGAAGGAAGGTCCGTGTGTGGATAGTCACCACCCATCGCTTTTTGCAAATTCACAGCTTCGAGTTGTGATCCGCCCTCGCTATCTTTGACCGGCTCCAACTTAAACAACGGAAGCGCCGCTAAATTCTGGTCGTCGGGCACGGACGGCGGAATGAATTTGCTGTAGTCGAACGTCTCGCCCTTGGCTTCCCACTTCGCCTTGGTTGCGGCCCACTCACGCGCGCCGCGCCAATCTTCCTCGACGTAAACGAGGATGACGAAGGCGATGCAGCCGAGGACGAATTTGAGAAAACCCCACGACCAGAAGAAGCGGCCGATCTTCACGAAGAAACGCTTCATGGCTACCTCAAGGAGATAGCCACGCCGCTGAATTGTCCAAGCATTCTTTTGATTATAGAGTTAGCGCGAAATAAAATTTCGCGCCTATCAAGGAGCGTTCCCAAGTGCAACTTGGGAACGAGGGGAGGTAGAAAATTTCGCGCGGCACACACGTGTGGTGGACTGCAGAGGTATGAAGAGAAGAAAAACGGGATTGAGAACTTCAGTCCCTTTGCCTCCTCTCTCTTCGGCCCTCTGTGCGAAATTTCAGTCGGACCGGCGCAAGGGCCTGCGCCGGCTACCTCGGACGGCTACCGCGCAACTGCTCCAGCAACGGGATGTCCGCCTCGGGAAATTGATAATTTTGAAGCTCGTCCAGTGTCACCCAGCGCAGATCGGCCACCTCCAGCTTTTGCGGTTCGCCGGAGACAATGCGCGCCTCAAAAAAGTAGAGCCGCACATCCCGGTCGGGATAGGCATGCACGATGCGATGAATCTCCGCGCCGACTTCCGTCTGCACGCCGAGTTCCTCGACCAGTTCGCGATAAAGCGCCGCCTTCAGCTCCTCGCCCGCGTCCACTTTTCCGCCGGGAAATTCCCAATAGCCGCCCAGCGTATCCTCCGCCAGCCGTTGCGTGATGAGCAGCCGCCCGTCCTCGCGGCGAACCACCCCGGCGACGACATCGATGGGCGGGTGACTCACAACACGTTGCTCCGGTGGGCTTAGCCAGCGCGGCGGTTTCAGGACCTTGCAGCGAAAGAGCGGCTTCAAGGATGCGGGGCCGCAGCCTGGCGCCACTCCGCCGGTCATTGTTTCGCTTTCTCCCAGTCGGCCAGGAATTGCTTCAGGCCGCTGTCGGTCAGCGGATGTTTCAGCAATTGTTTCAGCACGGAGAAGGGTGCGGTGATGACGTCGCTGCCGATCTTGGCCGCTTCCAGGAAGTGCATCGGCGACCGCGCGCTGGCGGTCAGAATCTGCGTCTCATAACCGTAGTTGTCGTAAATCGTGCGGATGTCGCGGATCACGTCCATGCCTTCGTGGGAGACATCGTCGAGCCGCCCCACGAACGGGCTGATGTACGTCGCCCCGGCCTTCGCGGCCAGCAGCGCCTGCGAACCCGTGAAGCAAAGCGTGACGTTGGTCTTGATGCCTTTCGACGTGAAATATTTCACCGCCTTCAGGCCCTCGGGAATGAGCGGAACCTTCACCACAATATTTTTGTGCCACGCGGCGATCTCTTCGCCCTCGATGATGATTTCCTTCGCGGTCACGCTCACGACCTCCGCGCTGATCGGGCCATCGACGATCTCGGTGATTTCCATGATCAGTTGCTTGAACGGCTTGCCGCTCTTGGACGCCAGCGTCGGGTTGGTCGTCACCCCGTCGATGAGACCCATTTCCCGGGCTTCACGAATGTCATTCGTCTCACCGCTGTCGATAAAAATTTTCATACCTCACAAGCTACCTATCAACGTCAGCGAAACAATCTGGAATATCGCCCGTTTCGGAAACGTAATAGATCGTCATCTTGCCGCATGACTGCGATGCCACGCCTGCTTCAGCCGGCCCAGCGCCTGATAGTGCAACTGGGAAACGCGCGATGGCGTGACCTCGAGAATCTTCGCCACCTGCCGCAACGGCACATTCTGCAAATAGTGCAGCTCGATCACCGTCGCCTGCGTTTTCGGCAGACCGCTCAGGCATCGAAGCACCGTCCGCCGGTCCTCCGCCGAAAGCACACCTTCGTCGGGACTCGCCGCCGCCGGGTCCGCCAGCCGCTCCGTCAGCGACAAATTCTCCTCGCCGTGAGCGTTCTCGGTCATTTCATCGAGCGATACCAGTTGCCGGGGCTGCGCCTCGGTTTGGAAAGCGGTCAGTTCGGCTTCTTCGATGCCCAGGGCCTTGGCCAGCTCCATCCGCGTCGGCTCGCGCTCCAAATGCTCCGTCAAGCTGGATGTAACACGCGTAATACGTCTGTGGCATTTATGGACGGATCGTGGCGCCCAGTCCCATCGGCGCAACTCATCGAGCACCGCACCCCGTATCCTCACCGCGCAATAACCTCGAAATGAGGCTCCCCGCGTCGCATCGTACCGCGAGGCCGCCCGAAGATAACCCAGCACGCCTGCACTCTGAAGATCGTCGCGATCAAGGTGGCTCGGCAGTTTCGACGCGCATGAACGGGCGAACTGCCGCGCCCAAGGTAGAAATTCAAGGAGACGTCGGTCTTCGTAACCCATATGGGTTACGTTATGTGTTACGATTGAAAAGGCGTCAAGCGAGAATTAGTAATTATCCAATTTAAATTGATCTGGCTCCAACCCGCTCATTTTGGCACTAACTTTACTTAAGTTTTTTGACCCATCGGCAACCCGGCGTAATCTATCCCCATCGTGAATTGCCCCCACTGCGACCACAACTTCGCCCTCCCGTGGAAATAAGTATTTCAAGTCACCCTCGGAAGCTCACGTTTGTCCCGGTTGCGGCAAGAATTTCAGGATCGTCGCGACGGCGTCCTCCGTCCTGCTGCTCATTGCGGTCACGATCATCGCCGCCAGCATGCCTGCCGTTATCGCTTTCTTCTTTGTCCACAGCTTCTGGTGGACGATCGGAACCTACCTGTTTTTTCTCGTGGTGCTGGTCTTGCCATTCGACCGCTGGCTGGACAACAAAGTCAGGCCGGTTAAGCGCGTCCATTAATCCGGATTGGAGGGGCCCGCACCTGCGCGTCTGCGGACTCTTCTGGCACGATCCACGCTTGATAGGATACCATGAACAAATCCAACGAGGTCAGGAATGACCTCTTGAGCATCGGCGCATTCGGAGTCGGGCTCGTATTCTTCGTGGTTATCCTGGCCTTCAGCTAATGCAATTAGCCTGAATAGGGTCACTTCCATGTGACGCGCGCCTACCTTAAAGGCAGGCTGCCTGCCCGTCTCACCGCTGCCCGACAAAGGCCAGCTTGCCCGGCCAATTCAGCGCCCGGAATTCCCTCAGCACATTCTGCCGATCCTTCAGCGGAAGACGCCGCAAATGCCGCAGGAAAGCGAGCGCGCATCGCTGGGCCGCGCCATACCGCTCGCGCAGGAGCGGACTGGCAAAGCGCCGGTGGCTGGTATCGAAGAGCTGGCGCCGGAGCCAAATGCCGACCGGGCGAGGAATTTTCCCTTTTCCGCAGAGCAAATGGGAAAATTTGTTCAACACCAGGTACGTGTCGATCCGCGCCTGCGTCTCCAGGTTGCGCGCGTAGGCCTCGCTTGCGATCTCCCGTTCGCCTTCGTGGAACAGCAATGCGGCCTGCACGCCGTGGGCGATTTCCTCGATAAACGTGATCAGCGCGGAGATGTTCCGCTCGTTGATCGTCTCGCGCGGATCGTTCGCCTCCAGCTCCGCAATGATCGGCCGCGCATAAAAGATCGCCACGTAAAGCGAATCCCCCGCCTGTCGCAGAAAAGTCCGCCCGAGCGGCGCGAGATGCGACGCGCTTTCCCCGGCCATTTCATTCAGCACCGCGCAACGGCTCTCCCCGATCAGGCAGGCTTCCAGGTTGATCGGGACCGGCGCGTAGGTGCGCTCCAGCAACATCTGGATTTCGCGCAGCAGCGTCATAACCGGGTCAGCTTGGCCGAATCAAAATCGAGGGCGTTTCGTGCAGGTGCAGCAGCGTATCGGCCAGGCTGTTCAGGGCCAGCCGTACCCGGCGAAACTCGTCGCCGAGGATCCGGAAAACCTCGTGCAGATCCGTCCTCCGCGCCTGCGGATGGTCCGCCATGCTGAGGTAAGTCGATTGCCCCACCGCCTCGTAAAAGCTCAGGCTCGGCGCGCCGCGCCGCTGCACATGCGCATGCACCCGCTCGGCGAACATGCCGCTGAGAAAGAGCGCGTATTCGGCCATGTGCACCCGCACCACGAAGGCCTGTTCCGGCGGGCAATTGCTCGCCTGCATCATGAGATCGGAGATGTAGGTAAAACTTCGCGCCGACGGCTTCGCCTCGCCCGCCGAACGAAGTTGATTCACGTGCGAAAACGCGAGCAGCACCGCGGCGACGTAGTCGGTCAATGCCCGCTCCTCGAGCGAAACGCGCCGCAAAACGCGACGGGTCAAAATATAGAAATAGAAAGCGGCGGAAACTTGCAGGCAACCCGTGCCGTCGACCACCGAATCATAGATCATATCGTGATCGAGAATGGCATCGCGCTCGGCCTCGTCGCTCAGCAGGGACACCAGGGAAACCGCGTCCCGCTGCGACTTGGCGAGCACCCGCACGACGAACGAAAAATCATCGGCGGTGAATTGTGCGCGGCAGTTCGCTTGAATCACGTTTCATCATGTAGCATAGGCGATGCCACATCCGCGAGGTGCGGATCAACCGGCCTCGGGAAGAACGATCCCTGGGACCTGCCGCAGGCGATGATCCTCCTGAAAAGATCAATTCCGATCGGTTTCGGCAGATAGGCGAACACGCCGAGTCGTCGCGAACACGTGTCGAAGTCATGCGGGTCGATCGAGCCCGTCGTCACGATGACAGGCAGATCGAACAACCTCGGCTCGCGCCTGATTTCCGTCAACAGCTCGATGCCGGTCAATCGCGGCAAATGCAGATCGAGAAACACCGCAAAAGGCGCCGGCGACGCCATCAACAGAAATGCGAGCGCGTCCAGCCCGTCGTCGATGATGCGCACCTCCTCCTGCAATTCGAGCCGCGCCAATTGCCGGGTCAAAAGAATGCTATCGTCCTCATCGTCCTCAACCACGAGGATCATATTTGCCTGTGGTTAGTTTTTCGCGAAGAATTTGGAAGAAGCCCTTCCGCTCGATCCGCCCCGCGTGGTTTAGGCCCATCGGATTTCCCGCGGCATTCGGTCGCACCGGCGGTTAGCCGCGTGCTTCCCCATTGGCTGGCGGAGTCGTCTTGTCGAATCCTCGCGGGACGATCAGGCGGGTATAAGCCTCCTTCGCCTGGTCGCAGGGGAGGATAAAAATCAAGCCCTGAAACTTTCTGATCGCCCGTTCGGCACAAACGCGAGGGCTCGATTCCTCGTTGGAAGGCTTTTCCAGGATGACCTGGTCCGGGTCGGGAATTTCAGTATCAAGCCAGACGGCGACAGGGTCCTCGCGGATCGCGTTTTCGCCTTTACGCACATCGGGTTCTGCGAACGACATGGCCGGATTCCGGTTATTTCCTCAGCGCGAAGGCATCTGCGAAGTAACAGATCAAGCTGAGTGCAAGTAAGGTCCACATAGTGAATTGGCCGCCAACCAACTAACTTATCGCATCTGCCGTGCCGCGGGTGCTCCCTTCTTGTCGCCTCTTGAGCCTCAGCTAATTGCAGATGAAGATCGGCGTGAAGCCCCTCTCTGCAACCGCATTTTGCAAGCCGCCCAAAGTAGCTCGCACGAAAGCGCTGATACTCTCGAAGCTTCGCAAGCGTGTCGTCCTATCCGTCCCATTGGTCCTATAAGTCCCATCCTCTAGACAAACACCCGCTCCAAATACGCGCTCAGCTTCCGCTGGCTGTCCAACCCGCCGCGAAACGCCACATGCCAATCGGGCCGGATGAGATAAAGACACGGCGTGGCCTCGACGCCATATTTTTCGTGGACGAAGCGCAACCGATCCATCAGCACATCGCTCGCCCAATTCTCGTGCACGGGCACCGGAGGATCGCCGCACAAAATCAGGTGAATGCTGATGAGCTTTCCAAACTGTTTCGCCAACGGCGCACTGATTTTCTCCAGCGCCTCGATGTCATGCGTCGACGGCGCGACCCCGGCGAAAAGCAGCAGCGTCCAGCGCGTCGAGCGCAAAACATCGAAGAGCCGCATCGTCCGCCGATCCGGCATCCGCACCAGTTGCGCATCGGGCGCGCGATCGCCCGCCACCGGGCCGTAACTTCCGCCATGGTCCTCGCTCAACGCGCTGTCGGGATAGGCCACGTTCATTTCGCCGAGCATGTTCCGAACCCGTTTCTGCACCGCATCCGCGCCGAGCACCGTGGGCATCACATATTGCAGCGCCATCCGCGCCGCCGCGTTTGGTTGCACCACCATGTGAAAACCAAAATCGGTCGCCTTGATCAACGTCTCGTCCGTGCCGTGGCGCTCCGATTCGTAGGTATCGAGCAATTCGGGTTTCGCCTCCCCCTTCGCGACGGTGGCCAGTTTCCATCCGAGATTGAACGCGTCGTGCATCCCGTAATTCATCCCCTGCCCGCCGATCGGCACATGCACATGCCCGGCATCGCCGGCCAGGAATGCGCGGCCCGCGCGGAATGTCGCCGCCAGCCGGTGCCCCGACCGAAACCGGTTGAACCAGACCGGATCGTAAAGCTCCGCACACGGGTCCGCGATCTTCCGCACCAGTTCCTGCACTTCCTCCAGCGTCGGCGGGGTGTTGTTGTCCGGGTTCGCATCGTTGCGCGCGCAAATAATCCGGTAATGCCCGGTGGCGTTATACGCGAAGAGCAGCAGCACATGCTCGTCGGTCATGAACTGGTAGCCGTAGCCATGCGGATAAGTCCAGCGCACGTTCGCATCGCACTGGAGAAATTCCTTGCCCGGATAACGCTCGCCGGAAAAATCGATCTTGCTCGACTCGCGCGTGATGCTCGATGAGCCCTCGCAGCCGACCACCCATCGCGCCGTCGCCACTTCCTCGCGACCGCCGTCGCCCGGATGCTTCAGCCGCACGCGCACCTCCTTCTCGTCCTGTTCCAGCCCGACCGCCTCCACCGCGCGCTCGACCTTCCCGCCGAGTTTCGCGAGATGCTCCGTGATGATCCGCTCCGTGATTTGCTGGCCCAGCGTGCGCGGCAGCGGGTAGGGACTGTCCACCCCGGCCACGTTGATAAAAGTCGCGCGCTTGCCGAATAAATAAACGTGCATGCCGGGAAACGGAAAGCCTTCCTTGAGAAACCCGTCAACCGCGCCCATCGCCGATAGAATCTCCAGGGTGCGCACATGCACGATGGCCGCGTTCGGATGCTGATTCGGCTCCGCCTTCTTATCCACGATCCGCACGCGCGCACCGTGCCGGATCAACTCGCTCGCCAGCGTCAGCCCCACCGGCCCCGCCCCTATCACCAGCACATCCGTCTTTTCGGGTGAAGTCATTCGCTAAATATACTCGCTTCTATGAAAAGGCATTTACGGAATTACCAAATTTTCCGAATGAACGGAAAGCTGGGTAGCCGCCGCACGCCGTGCGACGGGTCGCGTCAGCGACTCAATAAAAGATCTTCATCCTGAGCAAGCCGCGCTTGTCGCGGCGCCGTCGAAGGACCTCTAACTATTCTGTCTTCCTCAGTCCTATGTAGAATTTGAGAAATAAGGGATTATCTCCGTTTAGATTTGAGAGCATTTTCTTCCAGAGCTAAAATTTCCAAAACCTCCCCCTCTGCGACTTTCTTTTGGCCTTCGTAAATGACGAATGTCTTTCCTACGGATAATTTATCATGAAGCAGTTCTGGGCTCATAAATTCAAGCTCTGCCGAAGTACGCTCGCCAGGCGCGATACCTTCCTTTGGTAGCTTAAAATTAACAACGTAATGTATGCCTTCGTAGAAAAACTGAGGGCGGTATCTCGAATACGCGAGGGTCTTGCGGCCACCTTCTTCAGTGGACAAAAAACGAAGCGTAACCCTTATATCGGGCTTAGACATAATAGTTAGAGATCCTTCGACAAGCTCAGGATGACGGATCTTTGTAAAGGCGCTGACGCGCCTACTTGATCCTCGGCGGCTCCCACTTCGTGAAATCGGGCGGCGTGCGGCCCTCATCGAGATCGATGAAATCGAACATCGTGACAGCTTCCTTGTCGCGGTGCTCGATCCCCGATTCCTTCAACCGAAAAATAATCCGCTCGCTTGCCTCGTCCCGCCAGCCGCGCTTCATCATGAACCCGCTCCATGTCTCGATATCCTCTTCGGTCGGCTTGCGGCCATTGGCCAGGCACCAATCGAGCACCTTCTCGTCCGGTTCGCCCGCCAGCACCAGCTTCTTGACGTCCTCGTACTTCACGCCGAGCAAATTCAGGCAGCGCCCGTCGAACCCGCTGCCAAGGTGCGGCAGATAAAGCGGCGGCAACAGGCCCTTTTCGTGCAACCGAATCTTGTCGAGCATGCGTGGAAAATAAACCAAGCCTTTGATCGAATCGTAGGGACTACGCGGAAATTGTTCAGCCATGCCCCGACTCTATTCTGCTATATTAGCGTTGGCAACTGCGGTCATTGGCGCTTTGTGACCATCACGAAATAATCGCATAACTCCTTGAAAACTAATGTATAACGCCTTGGACAAGATCGGCATGCTTTTTCCCGTTGACGCTGGCGCGTGTCGGCCTAATTTCTGCTACGCCCTAGGGCACTTCATTCAGTTTAACTTCACCCCCACTAGAGAGAACGACTATGACAAAAATTGGTATTAACGGCTTCGGACGCATCGGACGACTCGTCTTTCGCGCCATCGCGGAACAAGGATTACTCGGCACCAAGGTCGACGTCGTCGCAGTCAACGATCTCGTGCCGGCGGACAACCTCGCCTATTTGCTCAAGTACGACTCCACGCAGGGCAAGTTCAAGGGCACCGTCACCAGCGAAAAGTCATCTCCCGATGTCGCCGAGGATGACGTTCTCGTCGTCAACGGCTACAAAATCAAGTGCCTCGCGGTCCGCGAAGGCCCGGCCGCTCTCCCCTGGGGCAAACTCGGCGTCGAATACGTCATCGAATCGACCGGCCTCTACACCGAGGCTGAAAAAGCCAAGGGCCACATCAGCGCCGGCGCGAAAAAGGTCATCATCTCCGCTCCGGCCAAGGGCGAGGACATCACCGTCGTCATCGGCGTCAACGACGACAAGCTCGACATCAACAAGCACAACATCATTTCCAACGCCAGTTGCACCACCAACTGTCTCGCGCCGGTTGTCTCCGTCCTGCTCAAGGAAGGCTTCGGCATCGAGGAAGGGCTGATGACCACCATCCACAGCTACACCGCGACCCAGAAGACCGTCGACGGTCCCTCCAAGAAGGACTGGAAGGGTGGACGCTCCGCCGCCATCAACATCATTCCCTCCAGCACCGGCGCCGCCAAGGCCACCGCGCTCGTCTGCCCCGAAGTGAAGGGCAAGCTCACCGGCATGTCGTTCCGCGTCCCGACGCCGACCGTCTCGGTCGTCGACCTGACCGTGAAGACGACGAAGGCGACCAGCTACAAGGAAATCTGCGCGGCCATGAAGAAGGCGAGCGAGACCTACCTCAAGGGCATCCTCGCCTATACCGAAGACGAAGTCTGCTCGTCCGACTTCATCCACGATACGCACTCGAGCATCTTCGACGCGGGTTCCGGCATCGAGCTCAACAGCACTTTTTTCAAGCTCGTCAGTTGGTACGACAACGAATGGGGCTACTCCAACCGTTGCGTCGATCTGCTCAAGCTGATTATCAAATAGGAAGATAGACAAGCAACGGGTGACCCGGACGGCCTCGCCAGCGAGCGTTATCCGGGTCGCTCCGCGTAAACGGCACGGCACCAGCTTACGGAAAAACCATGACCACCTTGGATGCACCCGCGCAAATTGTCCTCCTCGAGGACAACAAGGCGGTGAACCAAATTCTGCACGGCTTCCTGCGCCGCCGCGCCAAGGTGACCTCTTTCCTCGATCCCGAGACCGCCCTCCGCTCGCTCATCCCCACCCAGGAGCGCGTCATCTTCATCATCGACTACCACCTGCCCGGCACCACCGGTATCGCCTTCAAGAAACATCTCGAGCCCCTCTTCCCCTGCGCCAGGTATCTCCTCACTTGCGGGGTCTCGACCGTCCGGCTTTCCGATGTCCGGGAAATCGCCGGCTTTGACGCCGTCCTCGCCAAGCCCTATCATTTGCCCGGTCTCATCGAGAAAATCAACGAAATCGACCAGCAATGGCCTGAGTAAACCCGCTCCCAAACAACTCCGTTAATTCCGTAAATTTTCTCATCCAGACATTCCTGACTCTGCCTTCTTCATGTATTTCATGATTTCATGTTTTCCTGTCAAAA
>Ga0116229_10001137_pt1 | contig 40470 bp, 28 predicted proteins | sample S1TSphgellanicum_3_FD_87313 | JGI IMG/M metagenome (GOLD analysis project Ga0116229, IMG submission 87313) | Host-associated microbial communities from peat moss isolated from Minnesota, USA - S1T2_Fc - Sphagnum magellanicum MG | ecosystem: Host-associated > Plants > Peat moss > Unclassified...
CTAGCAGCTGCGGAATCTTGATGATCTTATTATTTTTACCTTGGTAAATCCATCATTGTCTCCACCTGTTTGCACTAGTGTGCCATCGGTATCGAATTGTCCCGAGGAGCACCAGGTGTCCGTTTCTATGAAAAGTGGCCTGATGGTGCCGGAAGCGATATCATAGATGGCAGAGTGCGCGGTGCAGTCGTGTGTTGAGGTCTGCGTGATCATGCACATCAGGACAATTCGTCATTGCAGAATTCGTAAACAAGTTAGGGGGGAAAAAAAATTTAAAAAATATAGTCTAACAGGTTTTTCTCGATCAGTTGATCTATGCATCATTTCTAGAGTTGAATTCATTGGGAAATTTTCATCACATTCGCTTCGAGATCGAAGGAAACTGCAAGAATGTCGAATTTGTAAATACGAAATTGATGAGCTCGCGAGCGTAGACATCAAAAATCCCCATGAAGGGGCGGGAGCTGCACTAGCGAATTACGAATCTGAGGATGAAGTGGCTGGCACATGAGCTGCAGCTACTAAATTTCAGCTACAGCAGCCGAAAGCTCACGAGCTGCTCACTCACCTCGTCATTGGGATCATTGCGACACTCTCCATCTGGTAACGGAAGCTGAGAAGGCCCGATGTCCGTCCTATCCAGCAACACGACAGTGTTATAAATGGTAACCGCAGTATGCATGGATGCAATGCCCGCATTTTCAACCACCACCTCCCACGACCCTTGCGCCTGAACTCGCAGAAGGAACGGGGCACCCAGCTCTGGCAGCTGATCACGAATCACCAAGATTGACAGGATGAGCATCAAAATACAAACCCAGCTCGATCTCATTGATCCCGAACCCATTACTGGTACTATGATCCGCGATCGGGATTCTTGTGCAACTGGGACGTCCTAAGTGGGTTCTAAGTCCCGACTCTTGTCCTCTCCCTCGATCGACTCCTCCTCTTGTGCCTCTAAGTTTGTTTCTCTCAGAGAGACTGATGTGCAAAAGAAGCTTGATGGAAAATTGGGTCGATGGACTGACTGAGTAACTGAGATTCTTCTGAGTGCTACTGAATTGTTGCGAGATGGAATGTGCTCGAGGTCGCGGGATGATATAGTGGCACGGGATTGTCGCGACGGACGGGAATCGAAGAGAGCGCGGGGCCCGCGATGACGGCGCCATGGTTGGTAGGTAGGTAGTTGCCTCGTGTGAAAAAAGAGAAGAAAAAAATTATGCGAAGAAACAACAGGGAATAACAATAATGCATTGGGGACATGATGGAATCCATTCCCCTCTCTCTCTCTCCCAAATTTAACAAGGGGTGTGTCACGCTTTGGCCTTGCCATTTACATTTGAAAGTATCTTAAGGCAAAAGAAGAATTATGGAAACTCAAGTATTTCACCATGCAAAAATATAATCTTCAAAAAAGTCCTCTAAAAGAAACCAAAATCGTTCAAGATATTACAACTCTATAACTAATCTCAAGTTCCAACACAAGCCAAAATATCAACTTTCAAAAATCCTCATATAAAAATAGACCTATTATTATTACCTAGGGACCAAAATCCCTTAAGCTACTATACTCTACAATGAATTTAAACACAATATATCCTTGCCTTGGTAGGCAAGGCCAAGAAAGAGAGAGATTGATTCAAGTGGGATGGATTCAATCAAGTTAAGGGGGTTGCCAATCCAAAGGGATTTATTTCATCATTTTTTGATGATCAAATTCCATTTCCAGTTTGAATAAAAGCTTTTGGATTATCAGATTCCCTTCAGCTTTCCAAATACTCTTGGGATGATCAAACAAGCATTTGCAGCAATAGTAAAACAAGTTTAGGGTCCATAGTCTAGGTGTTGTTGTTGTGTGCAGTTGTTTGATTCTGTTAATATCTATCCCCCTGGTTCTGGTTTTTGGAACATTTTTCAGAATCCAAGAAACTTTGGTTCCGGATTTTGGGGGAAAAAGAAAATTGGAATTGAACAAACTTTGATTCTGAATAAAATAAAATAAAAAATTCAAATGCAAAGAAAAGAATTGCCTTTGCATATAGAATATACATTGAAATGTCTTCCCCAATGGGTTCTAGTAAAATTCTACTGGGTTTTAGAAACACCCCAAACCAAAAATAAATAAATATAGACACCTTAACAAATTTTACAAATATTTGTAAATTGTATTAACAAATAATATTAAGTATAAGTTCACTCACCATGTATTGAAGACTGAAGTCGACAATGGAAGTTTTAATTCCTTTTGAGGAGATTGTTTTCTTAGGAAAATGGAATTTGTAACAAAGTATTCTTTTTTCAAATTATTCTTCACAAAATGGCGAAAATTCGCCAAAACAAATTAACTGATTCAAACCATGAATTTGGCCTTGAAAATGCTTTTTCACTTTTAAATAATAAGTAAGAGCATCTCCAATGGTGCTCAGTATGTAATGCTGCACAGTAAAATTGGATGAAGAAAAGACAAACTATGTGGGTCAAAATAAGTCTCCACTTCCCAACTCTCCCAGTGCACCCCTTCTTACAATTGATTCCCCTTCAAACTCAATTTCCCTAGAGCCATTTCAGCAAGGACTGGCTAGCCTACTATCCTGATGCTCATTATTTTTCTTTTGCTTCACTAGGAATCCACACTCTCTCCACAACAAGAAGTGCAAAATCTAGCTTGATATCCATGAATAGAAGAATCATGACACTTTCATTTCGGATGATGTTGATGTAGAAATTAATTTTGTCAAGTGCATTCTCACACTTTTTATTTTGTGACATTTGGAGAGGGAGTTGGGAAGGTGCTTTGGAAAAGTAACCTAAGAAGCCCTTGAGACTTGGGGATGCAATCAAGGAGGCTCCAAAGGAAGAAGTCAAAGATTCAATCATTGGAAGTCCCTTGGGAAAGTAGTTGGGGAAGCATTTGGGGAAATATGTGAGGGAGGTACTCAAAGAAGTATCCAAGGAAGTAGTAGTGAGAGGGAAATTTGCTATATGATTTGGCAAGCAAGTGTATTTAGCAAATAATTTTGCTCTTGAAGGTGTTCTTTCATGTTACAATTATTGATATGGATCTATTAAGTATGTGTAAAGATGTGTTTTCTAAAGGCTATAGTCCAGCCAAGTTATTTCTAATATGTTCATAAAACATGGGTTCAAAATTCATTCAAGAATATTGTCAATGTCATTTTATTTTTTCTCAAGCAGTGAAAATGATGAGAGGTATCATGTATGAGAGGGAGATGTTACTGAGGCATCTCTCACATAATTAGAGAGTTGAAATACAAGTTTTATAAAACTATTACAAACTTAGGACCAAGTATCTTGCAATGAAGGCTTCCTTTGATTATGTTCCTTGGTCCCCACCAAGTTTGGAAATTTTCCTAACATTTTAGCTTCAGTGCTGGGAATTACCTCAGGCTTAATATCAAAAGGACCACATTGGACCAATGTTTTCTCTTTCTTTTTCAAGTTTTTTTACTCGGGTAAATGGGAACCATCCATAACAAGATGGAGTCACTTTTTAATACACAAATGCTGTGAAATAGAAAATTTCAGGCATCCTTGTTTATCTCGCATTACCTAATTCAAAATGTATCGAGATTAGAGCACTCATAGAAAAGTCCTAAGTGCATTTGGAAGGTACATTGTATATACATAAATGTCCCTCTTAGAAAAGAGGATGGATAACATGCCTATTTACACGTGTAAGATCCCTCCCACTTGTAAAAACCTTTCAGTTTTTTTGTAATGTACGTGGACATAGGTATATCCAAGGTAATCTAGCCTCAAATAGCCGTTGGGCTTTACGAAAAGCATAAAACCCATGGACAATGTCCACAGGCTTTACACTTTTCATAGAGCTTGTCAACTCTTTGATTTAATTTGTATACCCACTGGGTATCAGGGGATTATTTTTTAAAAAATAAAAAACCCAATGCTTTAATTTGTATACCCACCGGGCATCATGGGATTATTTTTTTAATAAAAAACCCAATTGGGTTTTACACCAAGTAAAGCCCTTGGGGGGCCCTTATTCTAGTAAGGCCCTACCCTACATGTTTTACCCTACATTTAAGGAGTAGAAGTAAGAATGTTCGGCCTCTTACGCCTCATGATTTAAGTATGGTAACTGTTGTTTGGTGCTTTTCCAATGGGTAGAGCCTGCAAGTGAAGGAGGACATGCCCAAAACGCAGGGCCAGATGTGGCTCATGGCTCATCATAGGTCCCTTGTTTTCTTCCCACCTTAGGATGCCCATTGGAGTGGCTTGAGATGGAATTATTAGTTTCTACAAAAGAAACATGAATTTATTTTTTTGAAATTGTGTTTTGTCTTTTTAAGTTTTGGGGTTGGATGGAATGAGTGTCAAAAGGCATAAGACAAGCATGGATATGATGGTTGATGATGGCTTGCAAGAAAATGTCAATACCTCGATGCCATTTGAGTTATAATCCAACACCTATGTAAAGGCGCTATCCACCTAAGTTGCCATCACCAAATTAAAAGACAAGTTCTTAGGTCACATTTGGAGAGTCAAATCTCGTTTCACTTTCAGTTAAAGTGGTTGGAAAATATATTTCCAAATGAACACAAAATGGAATCTAAATCTGCCCTTAAATAACATGAGATGTTCTTCATATAGAAGCCCATTGTTCCTTGGTTTGCAAATTGGGGGGGGCTTTGTTAAAGAGGTTAATTTTAGGTGCTTTAATAACACCATGGTTTTTCTTGTAAGATGCAAATGGATTTGGTGAATAGAGTGTTGGAACTTGAAGGATGTCTAATTTAATTGTGGTTGTAAACAATTGACATGTGTTGACCATGGTGATCAAGCAATTACATTTTAATTACGATGGGCTAATTATTTAACTAGCTCGAAGGACATCTATGCTTGAAAAGAAAATGCAAAAACATCATGCCTTGACAAATAATGGTGTGCTCAATGAGAACATTCATCTCTTTCAATGGGGGAGAATGTTCCAAGGTAAGACAAAGTCAAGGTAAAGGCACAAGGGAGCTCAATGAATGCAGGTGCCAAGCACTCCACCAAAAAAAAAAAATTAAATTGTTCAAATAAATGGGAGGCACTCCCAATATTCCCAAAATGGTAATTAACTTTGGCCTTTCAATTATCATTCTAAACATATGGAATCCCAAATGTTTAGATTAATATTTGAAAGGTGAAAGCTAGTTAAGTTCAATGAGTTTGACTTTAAGGTCTAGTCATAATAAAAGGAAGTAGAGGCATAAAGGTTGAAGTTTTTGCCAAGGACTACATTTGACGTGCGCTTTTCATCTATTAAATAAAATAAATTTAAATTGCTACTTACAATTTTAAAAGCATTAATACAATTATTTGAACTAAAAATTGATATTGAAATCAAATATGATCAATAATATGCACTGCACCAAAAATGGCATTTTATGATTGGTCCTTTTCTACTAATCACTTCTATCATTTATAGTTGAGTTGGACCCATTGTTTATGCCATTTTTAGTTGATTTTGCCACTTGTAATAATATAGGACTTAATCATAAAATGTCATTTTTACCATAGTGATAATTTAAAAATTTTAACTTTTTACATGAAACTTTAAATTGTAATCCAATACACAACTTTGGTTTTAACCATGATCACAAACTCTGATACTATTTTATTCTTTTGAGGATGTTCAAAAATCAAAATTCAATAAATGTATATAAAAGAATTTTTGAATGGTTCAACACATATAGCATTTTTTATGAAGCATATTGAAGTTCAAAGTTAATTTGAAAACATTGGATGAAGGTTTGAATAATAAAAATCACATCCATATTTCAAACCATTAAGAAATCACTACCTATTCCACAAGCATTTTGCACATGTAAAAGGACTTTCACAATATGATGAAATAACTCCAAATCCATAAGATTGCCACTTTATAAATATATCAACACAATTTTAAAATGTTTATTTATTTATACCATTGAAATACAATTTATGACTATTTTCCAAACTTGACATGCTTGGTACAATGTAAATCAAGTTCAACAAGTATTTTTACTCCTAATGTTGTGATTCAACCTTTTAAGGAGGGTTGAATTAGCTTATATTATATGGTCTTCATATTAAAGCAATTTGAAGGGTGGAATTGTTGATGGGTTCCTAAGATGGTACGGATAGATTTTGCATTGAACAATGTGAACAAATGTTGTAATAATAGTTTTAGTAAACCTAGAGTTAAAAAAGAAATCAAGATTACTCTTTCAAAATTACATCATTTGCATAGTGAGGTGGGACATGCAGAAGTAAGTACCTTAATGCCTTTTAACAAGCTATTTTGCTATAAATAGGGTTATCAAATTTTGTGGCCAATGTAGTTTCCATTACAACTTAGACATGAAATTATAGGATTAAACAATAATCATTGTCAAGTTTAATCTTAGTTCCAATTAATACACAAGTGGAACTTCATAGAAACAAAAAAACCTAGCTTGCAACATAACATGTTTAACATCTCACATAATCACAATAAAATATAAATTGATTACTCCCACCCATTTGTATATGATGGGTTTAACAATTTTGTTATGGTGTTCTTGACTTTGCAGATTGCATGTTGATGTTGTCGATAATTCCTTATGATCCAATGCCATTATCTCACAAACCTTGTGAAACAATTCATAAAAATATATGAGCTCAATAATCAATTATTTAGTAAGATAAATAGTAGACCATATCTAAGTTATGAATGAACAATGAAAATGAAAAATAAGGCACATGAATCAAAATATAGTTATCATCTCATGACAAGTTGATTAAACAAACTTATTTTCCAAGGGAAAAATTGGCAACCAAACAAAGCTTCCATTGATAATAGGTAGAATAAACAAATGGAAAATAATAAAAAAATTCTTGAGTTAAATGCTTTTAGTCTACTAGCTAAATTTACTAATAATTAGTATCTAAATTTTTTAGCAAATATGTGTTTTAATATTTTCCCTTGATACCATGTATTAACATATATTTTATATTTGGTTTTCAAGATAACATAAAATTGATTAAATTAAAATTTTAACCCAACAACCAATACATGGGACCCTACATTTTTATTCACATATTTTGTAAATTCAAAGACAAATGTTCCTTACCTTAGTCAAAGGTTCAAAATAATACATCTTTTGTTCTTAGGGAAGCCACTCCTTTTTAGAATGCACCCAAGGTTTTTTTTAAAAACAATTGGGGGTACTAAAAGAAATTACCCTTTTCCATCCACCTTATAATTATTTAATTTTATAATGTGGATAATAATTTGGCATTCCATTTTTTCTATATTTGGCTACAATCATCAAATATTTGGCATCCTATATTTCAGAAAAATATTATAAATATTAAAAAATAATTTATTAAATTATTTGCACAAAAACTCATTCAAATCTTTAACATCAACTCCATTCAAGGTGTAAACATTTTTAATTTTGTCAAAAGTGTGCACAAAAGCTTGAAATGGTTTTTTTTGTCATGTGGGCAAAATGAAGATGGCAAGGCAAAAATCACGTATCCTACCAAAATCAAACTCTAAACCACAATGGTTATTTCACTCAACTCCAAACTTCCCTTCATCTAAGTTTCAATCAACTTCAAGTCACCCTTTTATGAAACTTCCAATTCAAATTGACCATACACTAAATGACACATGTCTTACATATGTTTTTCACATTCTTATGCCCCTATTATATATATAACCCTATATTTATTTTAATGTGATATTTGATAATAATGTATGAAAAATTATTTTTAAATCTATTTTAAAAATACATGTTATACTACTTTTGTTTTGTGTATCATTTGACCCACATGAATGTTCAAAGTGGGGTGGAACATGTGGATAAAGTTGATAATTTGTTAGGCCATTAGAACCTAACACTAGGAGAGATTTTTTGCACAAAAACCACACTACTATGCAACTCCACGTCTAAAGCAACTAAATTGATATATTAGCATGCAAAAACTTTCATTTCATTCCAATTTGTTTGTATGTTAAAATGTTACCTCTAATTCTAATCCAGTTGCACACAAATCAACTCCAAACACATTAGTACGTGCTTAGGTGTTTTTGAGCAATGTCATTTGATTATATGTTAAAGTTGTAAAGAAGTTGTAGGTTGCAACTTATTTACAAATTAATAAGTTGACGTGGCATATGGGGGTATATCATATTGAATGGTACTTGTTAGAGTGGTTAGTCAAATTGGCACCCCAAATTCCCATGTTATCTTGTCTCTCGTTGCAAATGGACCCATATGTTCATCCAACAAATGAACAGATTACATCAGTACTAAAACATTATTATTCTACAACTACCTTTTTTAGAAGATCATTGCAACTATAGGCTTTGAAAGGAACATTGAAGTTGTAAGGTTCAAACCACATGTGCATTAAATCCTAATGTGTTTAGTCTTAAGAAATTTTTGTTAAGACCTCATGTTTCTTGGTCTTTTTAGTGAGGCAACAATATGATATGTGTTACGTAATTTATTTTTACATTTTTGGCATTCAAAACTTCAAAACTAGAGTCTACGAGATTTAAGTTAAGCATGCAAGTTCTTTTGTTTATTTAAAACATATTTAGGAATTGAAGACATGATTGTTTTTTTGTTTGTTTGTTTGAGCAAAAAAATAGCTCATATCAAAAGGAAGATGAGATGTGTACAAGAAAAACATCCATTTTGTGAATAAATTGAATTGTAGAAAGATGCACTAGAATATAGATGATGGATTGCAAAGGTGCAAAAAACTAGTGATAGAAAGCATGTTAGGGTCTTTGTTTGTGTGTTTGAACATTTGGGATGAAAAACAATAATTGACCAAAATTATTTGAAACCTTTAAATGTAAAAGGGAATTCTTTTAAATTGAAATGAAACCATGATTAATCATTATGAGGATTGTGTGAGATATATAATGTTTAGTTTTGGGTCTCATATTGAATAGACTATTTGCTTAACACCCATGTTGTTTTGTGCTTTTAATATGATACCATTTATTGTTCTTATGCTTAAGAGCCTTGTTGATAATATTGAAAATGAAAATGAAAGTTGTATTTACAAGGTGAAGGTTTTAAGAAATTGAAATGGTCATTGTGCTTGGAAAAGTCAAGCTTAGGAAAATGTGCATGTGATAATATATTAGTTCTAGGTTATTAAATCATGTGTCATGGAATCAATTGTTGTTTTTTATGTAACAAAACCAAATCAAAACATTCAAGAATACAAACAAGTTCAAACATAACAAAAGGAGTCAAAGGCACCAAGGTCAAAGTCCTTTCCAAATATTCCATTTGACATGTCACATGCATTCATGTGTTGGTCTATTATCCCAAATTTTGCAACTTTCATACCTAGTTTATAACAATGTGTTACATATAAATATTTTTTGACTACATCTAATCATATATCATTTATATTATGCATTCATGTTATTTACCACATAAAATTGAATAACTTTTTTGAAGTCAATACATCTTCAAAAAATTTGGATCAAAAGTTTGTTTGAACCAAAATCACCAAAATGCGTTGTAAACATGAATGTCACTAATTTTAACTTAGGTTATTCTTTTAATCATAAATATTAAGATCGTTTCCAATATTGAGAAGGAATGGTGCACATTTGATATGAAAAATGGCATTCGAAAAATTTAAAATGACTACCCATAATAAGGTTTTGAGTGTTATAAACATGCAAAAGGATTACACAAGCACCATCATGTATAAGTTTAGGTTTGGATTTAATTTGTATTGTTGTGATGTGTTATTTGTGTTTCATTTTAAAGGTAAGTTAATCAATATGGTAATGTGTATACATGGTGTTTAAATTATTGAAATGTAATCACATCATATAATGGCACATGATTTATCCTATTAAGTTTGAAAGTAGGAATGACTAGATGTTTTGTGCACTATGAAATCATTTACAAGCCATTGGTATATATTGTTTCACGAATGACATCATATCACAACATGGTAGTTTTCAAAAATGCAAATAATGTGGACTTGAAATATTTGCAAAATAATAATCCAATAACAAAGTGGAAAGAAAATATTGTCTCTTGTTCCACTTCAAGATGACAAAGGCAAACGTCTCACAAAATGGCAATTCAAGAACTAATTGCTGGTAACATTGGATTGTTGGTCCCTTATCCTAATGGTAAACCTTTGTATGAAAAGAGGAAAAAAACCATTTGCCACTAGTTGGTTGGGCAAATAAATGAACATTTTTGAAAATGCTTTAATAATTTATTTTCCAACCTTGAATAGAATGGACCTTGTACAAGCTAGTGTGTCCATTGTAAATGGACATGAAAACACAATTTGTTTCATACTTTTAATACTAGGGAAAGTTACATCCTTTATTTTCAAAATGGCAAGCAAAAAGTATAGAGTGCAATTTATTGAGAAATAATATAATTTTTAATTTATTTATTTGTAAATAGGTTGCTTAGAATTATTATGAGAATGTATATTAAAAAATATATTTATCATTTAATAAATTTAATAAATATTCATTTAATAAATATAAATTTCATAGCATACCAAAAAAATACCCCTTTAATATCTCGTGTGTTTTATAAAAATATATACAATAGTTTCCTTTAAACTTAATATGGATGTGTCCCAAGTTAAATGGATTTTGAATTTTATGAAAAGGGATCCATGTCTATGAATATTACATTATATAATATACTTAGAAATAGTCATGAATTTATTTTTTAAATTAGTTTTTTACACAAACGATTTCATTGTTATTGCATTCATACAATGTTGCAATAAAAGGTAAGTTATTTTTGAAAAGAAAATGATTTTTCCCCATAAGTTATTTGCATCTAATGAGTTTACATTTTTTATATTATGCATTTCACTATTACAAAGTATTGAATTAGGGACTTTTGATATGCCAAAATTGATCCATTCTAGCTTGCAAATACCCAAATAGGACATCTAAATGCTTTAGTTTCAAACAATTAACTTATAACAGCCTTATTTTAATGTGAAATAAAAATTGAAGAATAAGTGATTTTGGAGTTTTTCATTTGCCAAAAGTGAGGGGAAAAAAAAGAGTAAAAATTGCTAGACTCCTATATGTGGTTTTCATCGTGTAATCAAACACATAGAAAGATGATTTAAGATTTGTAATTTATTCCTGGTTTATAGCCAGATTTGGATACTCCCACTTTCTCCTGAGGTTAGGGAACACCCTCAGGCTCAAGCCCTCAAGTAGCCCTCCCTCAGGAGAATGCACTCATCTGGGAACCTCCCCCTACAACTTCTAGTGAATGATTGCCACTTTAGATACAAACCAACAGAAATTCCTATAAAATAAACCCATGGCAAGGGGAGTGAACTTAGGTCAATGGTGGTTGCATAGAGACCTGCTGGTTGAAGGCACAGGCTTCAACAAACTTAAACCCCATGAACGTCCCATAACCCTATTTGTCTCTCTCTCTCTCTCTCTACTCAGGCCCCTGATTACAAAGCTGCCTTTGTTTTTGTTGTTATGCTTTTGGCTTCTTATCTTGTCTTTGTCTCTCCAAATAGAGTTTCACAATTGTCTTTTCTTAATGGGAAACACTGAAGAACAAGGCATTGCTCTATGGAGCCTATAGTGCTAGCAAGTGGACAAGATCAAGAGCTTGTCCAACTAAGAGATTTTGTCTCTAATTGAATTGAAAAGTGTTGTTTGTCAACACAATTGCTCCATGTGCTCATAATAAAATACCCACCCGCATTGTTTGTTCCACCCAAGAAGTATTAACCACTGTTGGCCCAGTTATTGAAAAAGATAAATTCAAAAAAATAGTTCAGTATCAATAAGGATATTAATAACCTACTCATGATTCTTTAAATTTCTCTCAGCCGGAATGAGCTTGCCCAGCATGCACCCAAGAGGGCCCGGTTTTCCGTAGGGGGGCAAATGAAGGAAGGGGAGGAAACAAAAAGAAAATTCACAATGCAAGGAAGGGAATTAATAATTTATCACAATAGAGTTATCCTGAAAGTCACCCTGTTTTCACCCTGGCTTTGGGCCTACCTTCACCTCCAATCCCCTCTCTCAGTGGTATCCGCAAAGTAAGGAAATTTTACTAAATCTCAGTATGAAATGCTGAAACTCAGCATTTAATGCACAAGGTTCGAGAGTAATTATAGTAGTTTTACAGGTAAAAGCACATGTGTAGTGGAGGCGATCAGGAAAAAGGAAAGACAGGATGAAACTCAGTTTACCACCAAAATTGGTGGAAAAAAACTAGTTTGGGTCCCAGTTACTTCGTTTGTAAAATTTTCATTCCCAGTTCCGTGTTTGAGGCCCTATTATGCCAAAACTGGTTATTCCCGCCCCCTGATTGCCTGACTTTATGAATAACGTCAATGTGGTAAATAATTATTTCATATCCTACTAGGATGTGGCAAATCTCACCTTCAGAAAGTTGCTGGATTAGATTGATAGCTGGCGAGAAGCTGGGCTTGCATGGTGTTTTTTTGGGTTGTTGTTGTGGTGGTGGTGGTGGTTAGGAGTCACCATTTAATGCCTTTCTTGGACTCCTATCAAGCTAGTCCATAGGCTAGTTGGCAGTTGCTCACTGTGTTTTTAGTTGGCTCTCCTTGTTATTAGATTGGAGACTCCACTAGGCTGGGCTACGTATGCTGCACTTATGTATCATCCACTGGGACAAATTGTCAGCAAAAGAAAGGACCTGACACCATGTCAGGCATATGATTGGGTGGTTCTAAAGTGGGTGCCCAACCTTTTGATTTGTAGTTGAATTTCCAAGAAGCCTCTGTAACTGAATAACCGTGCAATATATGTCAGGATTCAGTAAGTCCCATTGTACATAGGACCATGTTGTGATTATTTAGTATTAATTAGCACCCAAAGTTTCAATAAATATTACTTTGGGTGATGGTTCTCTTTGATTAATCACCAAAAAAAACAACTTGTGATCAAACTTTGGACATTCTCAAAACATTCATCTGGTAATCTATCCCATAGAAACAATCAAAAATTTATTTGATAAAATTTTAAGTTTAAGTTTCGATAAAAAATTCTTGTACAGGATTAAAAATTTGGACAAAGGATTATGAGATCAGGTGTCATGTTATTGGGAACAACTTGAGAAACATATTGGGCCTATGTTGCCCCAAACTTGTTGGCTGGATAGAATTTCTATTCCTAGTTTTGTTTCTTTGTGCCAAGGGTGTTCCCAATAGCACCTCACTTTATCCCATATCCTTTACCCAAAGTTCTCCCCTTGTCACCTATGTAGGTGAGCCAAAGGGGGGACACTCCATCCTTACATAGAAACTGCTATTGGGAACATTGTGAACATCATTGGGAACAAAAGAATAAAAATATTCCATCCTCAACATATTTTCCTGTGAATACTAAGCATTTGATTCAAATATGAGAAATGAAAGCTATTCCCAAATTATCATTAAAGGTGTTTCAATTTTATTCAAATCAATGTACTATAGCAACTATAAAGACGTATGATAAAGCATCAATGAATAGCAAAACTCCAAGTCTGCCAATGATCATAAAACATGCAATGTAATTCCATGCAAGAAACTTAAACAAGTGCAAAAAGGAAAACAAAGGAAAAATCTAGAAAAGGAAAGGGAAAAAAAGTTGGATTGTAAAATCTTTTGTCAAGGGTGTTAAATCTCCCCCATCCTTCCTTGGTGTTCTTCCATGGAGGAGATTAACAGTTTTGAAATTATTTCCTTTTGTTTATGCCAAAATATGCTTTAGATCATACCCTCCAAATACATTACAAAATTTCTTGCAGGTCTTTATATACCTATACAGGAAGGGCAGGTCTAGAGGTGGTTATGTTGTTTGAGGACATATAGCATTGAGCTAGGGTTCTCAAGCCCTACCGGATGAATATAACCCTCAATGTGACATGCCCATCCTCAAGATTTTAAAAACTGACTTAAGTGGAACCTGACACCTTGGAGGTTGAGTAAAAGAACATACCTATAAAGGTATCTTTGAGTTTAGGAGGAAGATTATGCTCTCGAATCTAGTTGCAAATTTAAAAGGAAAAATAGGTCTGGATTTAATGTTTTTGTAACATGAACAAAATTTGCATTAGGAAAGTATTGGAAAAAAAACATAAGAAAAATTAGATTAGTTTTTTCCATGTAGAGGAAAAGGTCATTGCCAAACTCCCCTGCATCTAAAGGTGGAGATTGAGGATTGACATCAGTGCCTTTGACTTGGTAACAAACACGGTGATCTTAACTTCAATTACAATTCAGGTTTTGTAACTTCAAGTAATGAACTCCTCAAAATGAAAGTCCCAAAAAACCCAAAAAGACAAAAGACAAAAAACAAAGGTATATGGTGAAATAAATTTTTTTTGGTAAGCAGATAATAATAAACTCTCCTCAGGTAGGTTGCTGTCAAAAATGAATCCTGGTAATTTATTTAGTAAAAAAATAATAATAAAAAAGGAAAGAAAATCCAATAGTGATTATGATTTCTTGGTATATAGTAGACATTATTCACCTACTTATCACAAAGTCAACAAGCCTTGCTTGTGCTGTTGGGTACACTGCATGACAAAGTTGAAGACTGGTTATAATACTACCAGGATGTGGTTACTATTACTACTGACAAGGATAGGATCCTCCTCCCACACAAGTCTCATCAACAACTGGGTTGATTGAAGAAGGAGACTAGTGAGTCACCACACAAGATAAACATGCAAACAAGCAGAGGAAAGGGAAAAACAAGAAAGAAAACAAAAAATTCTCAAAAACACATCATGAGGAAGGAGGCAATGGGGAAATTGGAGTCTGCAATGTTCAAACTTGTAATTGCTCTTTGTCTTCAAATTCTACTAAATCATTTCCAATACCCGGAACTACCATGTATGGAGTGAGGAGTCAAAGTTACTGTACTTCGGTTGAGCTACTGCCAGTAATAATAACTACCAACTCCTGCAACAAATTGGAAAGGAAACAAACTCCCCAAGTTAATATGAAGAACTAGAGCCCATATGGAAAGAAAGAAAGAGCGAATGTGATTGATGCAGCTGGCCAGCCGCCCTTCACCAGCAAAGTTTGTTTAGTATTTTGTCATTTAAAAAAAAATGTCAAAGTACATGGACCAAGTGACAAAATTTGCATGCTTTTTGCTTGTGTCAAGATGCAAGCTCTATCTATCTCTCTCTCTCTCTCTCTTACAGACTCCAACAACCACTGTCTTGTCTCAGTTACAAAGTGTCTCGAACTTTGAACTTCTCACCAAAAGAAAAGGAAAAACCCTGACCTTAATCGTAGTCTAAAGATTTTGTACATACTCTCTCTCACATGTATATGACAATTTGTTTCGTTCAATGGAAGTAGGATTTGAGGAAATTTGGATCTCTTCTGAACTGACAGGGTTGGTACAGCAATAGCAGCGTGCAAGCAAACACATGCATACACACACGCTCACTCTCCGCAGACCACTCCATTTCCTCACACAAAAAATTTCTTGGCCATCAATCTGTCAACCCATTTGATGCAATTTTTTTGGTATGTTTTTTTGGTATGCTTGTATCTAAATTCTAATTTAAGGTGCGTCTTATATGGCCCTCCTATATGACTTCCTGACCGGTTGGTGCATGGTGAAGAGTACAACACTTTGAAATGAAGAATTGTCATATTAGAGTTAGGAGTTTGTTGAAAGGGGCGGCGGGTAGGGGGTGGGCATGACAGTCAAATTGCTCAACCTACAAAATTCTTAGTTTCTTCAAATGGTCCCTTAAATTAGTCCTCACGAGCCTTTTCCTGGTTATGCCCATGGCTTGTCCGTGAGCATAAAATATTCCATTGGGCCAAAACCCAGAACTGAACTTAGAAGTCCATCATTTGATGCAGACAAAATTCTGATCCGACCATGTCCATTGGGTGGTGGTGGTGGTGGCTCAAATTAGGTACCCACAATCTTTGGAAGGGGTACTTAGCCCATGCCAAAAATTTCACAGAACCCTCTCTTCTGCAATGGATTTTCTTTTCCATTTGTGCTCCCCAAAAAATAATTAAATAAATAAATAAATTCACAGAGTCAATCAGATGGCTCAACAGGCACCTAGAAGGGTCCAACTTTTTTCCTTTTTGTAGCTAAAAAGATTTTCCTTGATTGACCATAAACACTTTCAAAGTGTTCCATAGGTTGCTTACTTGATGGCCATGTAGCAAAATGTTAACAAAACAGGTTTTTTTTCCTTTAATTTTTTTTAATCAATTATATATATATATATAAGATGTAAGGAGACAAGCCAGACCATTTCACAAAATTTAAAACTTTAAGGTAGGTTTATGGGGAGTTTCCCTCATGTTCCGTGACTTGAACAGGTGAACTCGGAAGAAGAGATTTGTCCTATCTTTTGCAACAGGTTTGGAAACACCAAATGCCGGCCTGAGTGAACCAGCACTCACCAATGCACCAGTTGTGGATGAGACTGTTTTGGCCATTTTGGGATGAACCCAAACCATTTAACCTAAACCAAACCAAACATTGAGGTGGGGTTTTTTTTTCTTTTCACTGGCCCACCCTTTGCTGAGATTTCAAAAAAAATCTCCCCTTTTTTTCCCTCCTCTTCCTTCTTCTTCTCTTTTTTTTTTTTTTTTTTTTTTTTTTTTCTTTTTTTCTTCTCTTCCACCATCATCTTCTTCTCTTCCATCGGTGTTGTAGCTTTTTCTTCATCATCTTTTTTTACTCTTTTTTTTACTGCTGTTGTTTCTATTATTTTTTCTTCTCTTTTGTTTGTGTTATAGATTTTTCTTCTTATCATATTTTTGTTTCATTTTTGTTCTTACTTTAGTTTCTTTTTTTCATCTTTTGTTTCTTTGTTTTCCTCTATTGTTACAATTTCTTCATCATTTCCTTCTTGTTATGTTTTTTTTCCCTTCTTCCAACATTTTCTTTTTTTTCATCACATCATTGCGCTTGTTGTCATTTCTTGTTGCATCTTCATTAATTATACATATCACGCAAGGTATGCCTTTATCCTTTTCTTTGTTGTTTTTTTTTGGTTTGAAAATAGAAGCAAAGAAGGAAAAGTAAGAAAAGCAAAAAATAAAAACAGAAAATAAAAAGAAGGAAATGGAAATTAAAAAATAAAAAAGATGAAAAGAAAAAAAATAGAAGACAAAAACTATTTTTGTTTTTTTCTTGTTTTTCTATTTTTCCTACTTTTAAAATTCTAGAAGAAGATTGTTTTCTTTCCCCCCCCCTTTTTTTTTCCTTGGAGAGTTTTTCTTCTTGTTATTATTAATTCAAGAAAAAGAATTCTAGTTTTTGTTTCCTTTTCATTGCTTTGTTTTCCCTTTTTTTGTTTCTTTAAGAATAAGAAGATTTTTTGGGTTTTTGGCCTTATTTTTCCATTTTTTTTGTTTTCTAAATGCTAGAAGATTTTTTTTTTCTTTTATTGTGGTTCTCCTAAACATTTCTTTTGTTTTCCCCCTATTTTTCCATTCTTTTTGGTCTTCAAAATTCCAAAAGATGAAGTTTGTGTTTCTATTTCTTTTATTTCTTTTTTAAAAAATCCAATAGACTATATATGTTCATACCCATGTATTTTTTTGGGGTTTGGTTTATATTTTTCAACTTTGCATATTAATGTGTATCATGTGTTTGATGTAGACTTTGAATAACTATGAAATACCAATTTGTAACCAATGTCATTCAACTCCAAGTGTATCATTATCAGCTTTACAATTCATCAACATGCTATGAAAATGGTTACAACAACAAGAATGTATTGATGAATATATGACATGGTGGCTAATGAAAATAGGTTTAGAAAGGTGTCTCTTGAAGTTAGAAAGCAACGTGCATATCTTACTTAGGTTCCTTTGGCATAAACAGTGGCATGGAGTTCATGTTTTCCATTTTTTGGACATTTTAAAAAGTTTTGATGAATGTGATACTTGCATCAATACATACAAGTTTTGTTTTATTGTAATTGTAACTTCACGTTTGTATTATGTTTACATGCTTTGAATGTGAACATTGCATTAATACTTTGTTGAAATTTTCGTTAAAAATACGAGTTTGAAACATATTGCAATGTTGCATTATTGCATTAAAAGAACTTTAAAAACATAAAGTTCAATATGAAATATTTGCATAAGGGTCACAAAATAAACATTAATTTTGTTAGAATGATTTTGCAATACCCACATTTGAAGCATAAAATGTCGGTTGGTTTTTTTGGATGGTTTATGTAATACCCAAATGTTGGGCATAAAATATACATGCTCAAAGAAAAAAATGATGATGATAAAAAAATAGAAAATTAGAATAAATAAATTAATCGTGATAAATAATTTAGAACAAGAAAAAGAAAAAGAAATTAAAAAAGGGAATTTTTTTAAGAAATTAGAAAAAAAGACATAAAAAATAATTTGAAAAAGAAAAAAATCCAAAAGAAAAAAAATGGATGCATTTTGGTCACAAAATATGTAATAATTATTGAAGTGTATTGTATTTGAAATGACATTATTTTCATATGTGGGTATTGCATTTTGTGATTGGATTTTCAACTATTTTAACTTTTAACAATAACTACCAAAATATGCAATACCTATGTGTGGGTCACAAAAGTTAATTGAATGTGCAATACCCACATTCAAGGTTACCATTTATTGACATCAAGGGGCCAAATATGCTTAAAATGGTTGTTAGTTCATTTAGTGCAATACTTCCATATTTTGTATATCATACATTGGTAGACATTAACATCATGTAAATGATAGGTCACTAGGTGAGTGGGGGTGGGTAAATAAGTAAACAAGTATATAGGTAGGTTGGTGGCTAAGTAGGTAGGTATGTACATAAATAAAAAACAAATTAGATCAAATAATGTAATTATGTCAATAAGATAGTTAGGTCAATAGGGTAGCTAAAAAGTTTATTAAAAGATTTTGTTGAAAAAGTAGTTTAAAAGTTAATTCAAGAAAATATACAAGTTTTTAAAATAAATAAATTTAACCAATAACAAATAGAACTTTTGCCAACAAATAGAGGTTTAGCCATGAAGAGATGGAAGTTTTGCCAAAAGGTATAGGTTTAGCTAGGAAAAATAAATTTTTTTTCCAATTTGTAAAAACTTAACCAAGAAAAAATAGAAGTTTTACTAAGAAGTAAAAATTTTGCCCAAAAAAGATAATGTTTTTGCCAAGAGGTAGAGGTTTAGCCAAGAAGAGTTCAAAGTTTTTTCAAGTAATAGAAATTTAGGCATGAAAACATAAAGGTTTTGTTGAAAGGTAAAAATTTAGCTAAGAAAAGGTTAATGTTTTGCCATGAAATAAAAATTTAATTAAAAATAAATATAATTTTTGCCAACGTGGAATGGTTTAGCCATGAAAAGATGGAGGTTTTGTCAAGAGATATAAGTTTAGTTTTAAAAAATTAAAATCTTTTCTAAAAGGTAGAAGTTTAGTTAAGAAAATATATAGGTTTTGTTGTCATGCCCCTACATGGCCTCATACATGATGGCTAATTACAGGCATGCCCATCATGCCTTTTAGGGTTAATGTACGCTTTTAGGGTAAATGTACATTCTTAGATGACTGTACGTTATTAAGTGCTTAGGGTTTCAGCTTGTTAGTGGCTGTATAAAGGCGAAACCCTTCCCTTCTCTTTTTAGTTTTTCTAAAATTCCTTTGTCAAGAGAATTTCCTCCATAATCAGATTAGATTTCTAGATGCTCACGGTGGTTATTGCACGACCACCGTCTACATACACTACATGTTCATTCCTTCTTTATAATTCAATTTTAGAAAAACTCTACTTTCCGTTGCTTCATGTTGAAAGTAGTAAATTTCTTTTGCCTTTGAGTTCTTGAGTTGTTGTTGCTACTAATGTTGCTATTACTATTGCTAGTGTTGCTACTATTGTTATTAGTGTTACTATTGTTGGTGTTGCTACTCTCGAAGGGAGCTTGTGTTGTTACATTTCTGCCAACCAACAAAGGCGAGATCCTAAAGTAGGTTTCAAAGTTCTCCCTCCTTTTTCTCTTTCTTGCTTTCTTTTTCTCTCTTGAAGCTATCAAGTGAAAAAAAAACAAAAACAAAAATTTCGATGGTGGCGCCTACCATTGCTACCAAACAACGTTGCCATGAATTGTAATGTCGTCGCAACACGAGCTACAGCACTATCGCAATGTGAACTCCAGTGCCGCCATGATGCAAGTTGCAACGCCGCAAGCTTGTAGTGCTGCCTCAACACGAGCTGCAGCCCCACGAGCTTGTAGCATCGCAAGCTTGCAATGTTACGATTTGTAGCTTTTGCAGCACCGCAACTTATAACGTTTGCACTGTCGTAAGTTGTAGCGCTGTAATGTCGCATTGCTGTTAATCATCGCTACGGAGCTCATGGGTGCTCTATAGCGCCATGACCTTTGATGTTGCGTTGCCCATTTCATCCCACTCCCCATTGTTGTAGCAAAGTGAGTTGTAGAGGCGCGAGTGTAGTCATGCTCCCATTGCTACAATGGTGTTCAACCTTTGTCCGTTCGATGATTCGTTAGACTTTCGTCAAACATTCGTCTAACGTCCGTTGAATTTTCGTTCAACTTTTGTTTGACTTTCGTCGAATGAATTTTCTTCTAACTTTCATTGGACTATCGTCCTGTGTCCTTGTGCATTGCATCTTGTCGTCCTATGTCCTACATTATATTGTCTTGCCTTTTCATCTGACATATGTTTTACTTCCGTTTAACCTTCGTTCAACCTTCATTCGACATTCGTTTGACCTCTGTCCGATGTTCAATGTCCATTTGTTGCCAGTCATTCCCGATGACACACCGTATTTTTCTATTTATACGTTGTGTTAGAACTTTGTAGCTAGTGCTTTGTATTGTTACAAAATTTTGGGCATGGGACAACACCATGTCCTCGAATGATGAAAGCACTACCACTCAGCCAGAGCCCAGGTATGAACTACGAAGTAACACACAATCCTTTGAGCTGATTTCTTTAAGTTCACGATCTTCACAATGGTACCATCAAGCATCTACAGCACCACCGTCATTTAATACAAGTCCTACTAGGAATTCAGGTTCAAGACACTACATCAATGGTACATCAGAGTCCATTTGGAAGGGCTCATTAGTGGGGTACGCTTGTTGCCGCACCTACTTTCACACCATCACCGTATATTCCATTACAAGCCATTACCTCTACACCCATATACACCATGGAGGTTGGTAGTTCGTCTAGGAGAATTGAAAAGTTCAACAGAAGGCCAGGTACTATTTCTTTGAAGGAATTTAAGGCAACTTTCTCAATTGTGGTCTGTGAATTGGAATTCAAATATGGCGTTAATTACACTGGGGCGTTCGCATTCAAACAACTGGCTCGTTATGTGCACTATGAGGCATTAGACGTCTACGAACAACATTCTCCAAGAATTTTGGGTGTCACCCAGATCCCTAATCCAGCTTATGCCACAGCCATTGCCATCACTTCTCAAGTTACACTACAAGCTGCCATTACACATCATGGGATTATGCCTAAGAATCCTGATTCGGTACCTATTTTAGTAAAGTTTTCTCTTCAACAACCCATTGCTGTTATCGCAAACATTCCTCCCACCATCGATGCACAAGCTTTGGTTGATCTAGTGGGAGAATTTTTTTGAATTCTTGAACTAGAATTTTCGGTTAAGAGTTCTGAAAAAATTCTACAGTTTGCCACTTTTTCTTGGCAAAAAGATGAAACCTTCAAGATGCTTTACAAGAGGCTTCTCAAGCTTAAAGAGGATACTCATAGCATCATAGACTTGGAAGCTGCCCATCGATATTTTCGTTCATTAGAAGGTACTCCAACAATCCATGCACATGTTTTACAATAGGTTTTTGCAAAATTTGGAAACCCGTACACTTTGTTGAATGTGTATAACATTTCTGAAAAGCTGGAACTAGTTCATGCACACTATGAAGCTAGTATTATGAGGCCTTCCTCACGTTCAAGGCCTAAGCCTCCACTAGCTGCGCTAACCAGATCATCACATTCTTCTTCAAGGGCTAAAGTAGTGCACTCGACTACACCCATCTTACCTTTTTACAACTACTATGGCAATCTTGCCCACAAAGCAAATGAATGCAACATTCCTTTTGAGGATCTCTCTAGGAATACTATGAGAAAGAGGGACATTAGGAAGCTATTTGTTTTGCCAAGTTCTCGGAAAGGAAATAACTCCGATTACCATGGCAAAATCTGCTAGCATCTTCCACTATCCCTTAACCAAAAGCCAAGGCTCCTCGACCTTCCACTCAAGCTTTCCCCACCAAGGGTAATTCTAGTAAGAATGTAAGAAGAAGGAACACAATGCTGACAAGAAGGAGGTGCTTCAAGCCCATGCCATTCAAGTTCAAACTTTACAAAATGAACTTGAATCATTGAGGGCCCAACTTGCTAATCTAAAAGGTAAGTCTTCCCAACCAGCTAATCATGCCCAACCTATACAAGGTTCAAGATCATGGGACGGACCTCCTAGGTCGTTTTATGGCCTCTCACACGATGCCATGGTTGGGGAGTATGTTCTTTCCAATGCACACAATTAAGTCTCACACTAGAATTTGCTACTTATTTTTGCCCTTCCTATGTCGTGGCATAAGAGGCTAGTGTGGCACCCAGAGTTTCTGCCATTAGGTAGGTAATTCAGACTGATGGATTTGCATTTGGTTCATGTCCTATTACCAAGGCTAAAGGAGCTCGAACAGTCATGCCACAACCTTTTTGTCCTCTCAACATGGAAGAAAAATGCACCTTGTTGGTAAGGGGGGATGAGACTACTACACCATAAGCTACTAGGGCATCAAATTCTTATGTCCCAAAAGTACATGCACATAAGGAGAACACACAATTTTTCATTGATCAACTTATGGAATGCCAACTTCAAATGCGTGAATTGGCACAAAAGCTTGTGAATACATCGTTGTTTAGTTTTCAAGATTTGAAGTTAAGCACCAGGGACATAATTTTAGTACTCGAAGATACCTTGAACACTACATCAAGTCCTTTACCAATCCCTGATCCACATGCTACAGAGGTCCCATCCAACACCTTAGAGAGACACTCGATTGGCTCACGTGTTGTAGATGGTGTTCGTAATCTGGTCACTAGTTCTAACATGGCTAAACTAATGGGCTTTCCTACCTTTGATTCTACATTCACATATCATAAAGGAGTTAAGAACACCTCATTTGTGGATTTGTTATTCAACAAAGGTGTTGTGGATAGCCATTATTTCCACAATGTCTCTCACTCATTTCCAAAAGTTGTGCTTAGTGAGAAAACTTCCATCACCACCAGAGTTGCCATTGTCAACAATACTGGGTAACAATCCAACTAGGAGGACATACACCTAGAGTGGTACTTCTTGATACACGTGCCCAACCAATGATTCTTGGAGTTCAATTTGCCAAGAAAATGGGCATGTTTGACTCCAAACTATGAAAATTTATGTGGCAGATTTGCACTGTTAGTGGGAGTGTAAAGGAGGTACTTGGGGAAAACTCGGATTTGATTGCACTTAACTTCAATGAAGGTATAGATCAGGAGCTTTGTTTACAGGTTAGATGTTTAATCACCAATGCCACCAGTTATGATGTGCTCATTGGGCAAGAAACCTTGTTTCCACCATGTTTCATAATTGACAACTAATTCGAACATGCATACTATCGAGTGGATTGGGAGACTGATGGCCACCACCTGGGATACGTACCCCTTGATTTACATGGGAACCATAGTCCTATGGCTCACCATTGTATGTTCAAGGAAACACACATTATTTCTTACATCCAACAAGCTAGCCACGAGTGGATAGAGGGAAATGAAGAGGAAATAACTTACACCCAAGCTACTGAAAGCTTGAGGGTGGTTCCTACTAACATTTAACACGGATGAGAGGTTTTATAGAGGTTCAAAGTAGCCCACAAGCCTTTGGTCAAAACTTTGTCTAGCTTTGGGAACATGGAGAACCATGGTGAACTGATTAAGCTAGTACTTCGTCAACTAATCACCTAGACACCACCTAAGGAATGGATTACATTACTAAAGTTTTTTGGTGGTATTGGTATAGGCCTCGAAACCCTACTATAATTAGGGATGGTGGTTCGAAGGTATTTATACATAGACATTGCAAGGCAAGTGGCGGCATCGAGAATGATGAAGCTCACAACTAGATTTCCACAATAGTTTTCAACCACCACATGGAAAGCCAGTTTCACTTTCTTGCCCTCTAACATACAACTAATTCAGAAGAAGCATATGGAATTACTTAACCTTGTGGACCTCATCATTTCAAGTTGAGAGTGTCAAGGATTTTCAACGACTAGATTTGGAGAAGGCTTGAGTGACACAAGATGTGGTCTCTTCACAGACATGGTACAATTGATCACATGGACTCAATCCATTTTTCCTACGCTTAGTTATGTAATTAAAAACACCCCTTCTCATTTTGACCAAAGGGAGAAAGTCCAGGAGCACTACACGTTGGTCAAGCATTACCTTGGAAAGCCCCTCCTACTCGATGTGGCACAATGCGGTTCCTATGCACACCGGTTACACAACTGGTGGACTAACTTGGCACCACTCTCAGTTGTGCAGTTGGATCTGAAATACACCATTAGAGACACCAACCTATAGGTTTCTCACATATTGGATGATCAAAGCTCTTGCCAACCAATTATAAGGCAAGAGAAACCTCTTTGGTTTCCTGCAAACACAATAGGAAAACCAAGAGGTGCTTGGCCCACCTTTGTTTCCTTCTAGGAGCACACACCTATCAAGGAGATGGACTAGGCCTGGTGTATCGTCATGCTTCAACCACTTGGGATGAACCAAGCCCAAAAGAAAGAGAAAGGGTTATGGGGTTTCAAGCTAGCACTACTAATCACATTGAGGTGACTAGATTGGAATGTAACGTTCTACTAGGGAAAGGCATGGATCGGAACTCCCTTACATGGTTGTTGGTAACCTGTGTATTCTTTCGAATGTACACAACACGAACTCCAATTCAATTAGCTTGTAGTTCTAGCAATGCAATCACATGGCACCCCAACCAAGTACACATGCCTATCTTCAACACTCTACATTTCACTCTTAGTGTTGGGGGGGAGGAGGTACCATGTAATTTCACTCAAGTTGTGTGTGATACACATGGAAGTATATTAGCTTCTGGAAAAACAATTACAACCTTCTACAAATCTACGTAGTTAGATAATGGAAAACCCAATACACCAAGTTCTTCAAACACATTTTCCAATTCCATTCCATGTGTTTCCAACTACCCTTTCATTATGGGGAACCAGCTCACCAAGAAGGAAAGAGACCAGGTCACAAACTTACTAATTAAGTATGAGAATGTGTTTACATTCTCAATGAAAGACTTAGGTAGGTGTAAGACCATGCAATTCTCTATAGACCTTATAGATGAGACACTCGTATATCGGAGGAAGCATAGGTTGAGCAAACATGAGTGGGAACTAGTAGATGAAAGATGTAAAGAGCTCCATGAAGCTGGTTTCATTTAGCTATCAAGTTCTGATTTTGCAGTTGCTATAATAATGCCAGCAAAAAAAGATTCAATTAAATTATGGACTGAGAAAAGGATGTGCGGGGGTTATAGGCCTTTGAACCTAGTTACACCTCAGGACAGGTACCCCATGCCCATCCCTGAAGAACTGTTTGATAGCATTGGAGATTCAAACATCTTCACAATTGTGGATCTGAGGTAAGGCTTCAACCAGATTATGTTCACTACAAAGGATCGCAAGAAAACAACATTCCATGGAAGCAACAAGTTGTGGGAATGGCTTGTGATGCCTTTTGGATTAAAGAATGCACCTATTTTATTTCAGCAAGTCATGGATTAGGTTTTCGAAGTTGTAGATTTCCTGAAATGCTACATAGATGACGTCTTAGTGCATAGCAAGGGACTCATGCATCACTTGGCTCATCTTACACATCAAAACGTGGATACCATGTTGTGGAGACCCTTTACTACCTCTAAAGATTTCTTAGAAGCCAGGCAAGGCTTCAACCAAATTCCAACAATACATGTATCTGATGCATCTAATTATTTTGCATTACTACAATGTAACCTAGTTGAGCATCCCATTGTGGATATATGGGAGGACTTGGACACTTTGAGGTTTCTTCAACATGGGGAATACCTTCCCCAAGTTACATCAAGTCATTGAGATTGCATACAACATCGGTCCAAACATTATTCATGGAGGGACAATCACCTCATTCAATGCTTACCACAAGGCGACATAGTGGTTCCTCCACCACATGAATGACTTGGTCTTATTCAGAAGGTACACTCGGAGTTTAGACACTTTGGAATTAGGTGTATTTATAGCCTTCTCGTTCCTCATTACCATTGGAGAGGTATGTATGTTCAAGTCCGAGACATCATTGCAAGGTGTAACAATGTGATAGGGTGAAAACTTCTTCCTCCTTTCAACAGCTCACACTTTCTCCACTCCTTATTCAAGGCATGTTCTAATGCTGGTCATGTGATTTAGTTAGAAAGTTACCATAGACCTCCAAGGGTAATGTTTACATCATGATTATGATTGAGCATTTTTCAAAGTGGGTAAAACTTGTTGCGCTACCGGACAAGTCATCACACAGCACCAACTAGGTTTTCTTATAACAAGTCCTAAGTAGGTTTGGGGCTTGTGTTGAGTGCGTTACTAATCAAGGATCAGAATTTAGGGGAAAATTCCAAGACCTATTTGACCATGTTTTCATTGACCATCGTCGGACTTTAAGAAATCATCCCCAAGCTAATGGCCTTGCAGAGAGGATGGTTCAAACGTGTAAAAAGGGACTTCGAAAAACTTGCCTCACTAAGAACAAAGAGGATTGGGACCTGGCCCTCCCTTACATCACCATGGGTTACAGGATGTCCAAACACGCCTCTTTGTCTCATTTCTCTCCTTACTTTCTACTTTTTGGGAGACATCCCATTCCACCCTCTTCCATTATTGCTCAAATGGACCAAGTTGTGGATTTGGACTCCCCAGCCACTTGGGTTAGGGTCATTGTAGAAAGGGCTGTTCTATTCAGGAGGGCTATGCCCATGGCCATGGAAAACCTGTCCATTGCACAACATCGAGACACCTTACGGTATGCACACACATGAAATGCCAGTTACAAACCTAAGGTGAGACAATTTGATGTTGATGATTTTGTGTATTTCCAACAACAACCTAATGATACTTTAAACATTTTTTCTGGTCACATTATCTTGAGGATTAAGGCGATCAAGCCTTCAGGTTTGTTAGAGTTACAAGGAGCTATTGGACGCACAATTTGGGATCATTCCGAAAATTGTGCACCCTACCACCTACCGAACTTGGATCCTACCATCATCACATCAACTTGGATTCCTCCACTTGATTATCCATGTCAGGTATGTCATAGGACAAACGATGCTGATTAGATGTTGCTTTGTAATAACTATAATGGTCGATACCATCTTTTCTACTTCAAGTTGGAGCTCATTCAAATTCCCATCGACAATTGGTACTATTCATCATGTTCTCTTACAACACCTTGATTTCTACTGAGACCATGCCACGCTTTTCTCGGGTCAAGTCTGGGGGGGGATACATGAGAATTTCATCCTAACCTCCTCTTGTGCATGTATCTATTTTTGGTTGATTAATTTATACCTTTGACTGGTTTTAGTCTTTTTGTTTAATATAGTTTACTATGGATTTACACCCTTATGACACCGTACATCACGACACCACATGTCACGACAAGCTATCATGTCCGTACATGGCCTCATAAATGATGGCCAGTTACAAGCATGCCCATCATGCCTTTTAAGGTTAAATGTACGTTTTTATGATAAGTGTACGTTCTTAAGTGATTATACATTATTAGGTGTTTAGGGTTTCAGCTTGTTAGTGGCTATATAAAAGGTCAAACCCTTCCCTTCTCTTTTTAGTTTTTCTAGAATTCTTTTGTCAGGAAAGTTTCTTCCATAATTAGATTGGATTTCTAGATGCTCACTGTGGTTATTACACGGCCACCGTCTATATACACTACATGTTCATTCCTTTTTTGTAATTCAATATACATGAGAATTTCATCCCAATCTCCTTTTATGCATTGTTTATATATATATATATATATGCGTGCATCTCTTTTTGGTTGATTAGTTTATACCTTTGACTGCCTTTAGTCTTTTTGTTTAGTAAAGTTTACTATGGATTTACACCTTTATGACACTGTACATCACGACACTACATGTCATGACATTGTTGAAAAGTAAAGGTTTTGTTAAGAAATAAACGTTTAATTAAAAAGATATAAATTTTTTATCAATATGTAAATGTTTAGCCATGAAGAGATGGAGGTCTAGCCAAAAGATATAGGTTTGACCAAAAAGAGTTACAAGTTGTGCCAAAAAGAAAAGGTTTAGCCAAAAGATATAAGTTTAACCAAGAAAAATTAGAAGTTGTGCAAAAAAAAAAGGTTTAGCCAAGAGATATAGGTTTAATTAAGAAAAGTTAAAAGTTGTGCCGAAAAGAAAAGGTTTAGCCAAGAAATATAGGTTTAGCCAAGAGATATAAGTTTAGCCAAAAAGAATTAAAAGTTGTGCCAAAAGGAAAAGGTTTAGCCAAGAAGTGTTCAAATTTGTGCCAATAAGAAAGGTTTAGCCAAGAGATATAGGTTTAGTCAAAAAGAGTTAAAAGTTGTGCCAAAAGGGAAAGGTTTAGCTAAAAAGAGTTCAAAGTTGTGTCAAAAGACAAAAGTTTAATCAAGAGATATAGGTTTAGCCATGAAAAAATAAAGGGTAGGTAGGTAAGGGGTTGGTAGGTAGAGCTAAGATGCAGGTCAATAATGTAGCTAGGTCAGTAGAGTAACTAGGAAACTAGGGTGATTAGGTTGAAAGGTAGTATGGTCAGGGTTGGGAAAAAAAACCCAAAAAATAAAAAGGGTCAAAGGTCAGCAGCCCAAAAAGGTTGACTGGGGTACAATGTTGGGTTAACACAGGGTCAGAAACCGGATGAAGAAACACATCTCATCCTATGGACAGAACGGCCAACTGGTGCACTGGTGAGTGCTGGTTCACTCTGGTCCCAAATGCCCACCAAACTACTAGCTTGTGTTGCAAAACTCCGTTCTATGGGGAGTCGTGCACCAGTTCGAGGTTTAAGTGTGATGAAGGTTTGGCGTAGTAGACTGTAGTGTGTACATGCATGCTTCTTTCTCTCTACCTGGCATGGCAATCAATCAATCAATCACGACAAACAAGAAATTTCCAAAAACCCTAAAAAAAATTTGTTCCACATTCTTCACCTTCTATGCGTACCCATTGTACTGACTTGCAAGTCCCTTCCTGTCTGAATTAGAGCTTATTTTGATGAGCCCAACAGAAACGCATGGTAGAAAAGGTGTGTTACATGTGCACGAAAGCAGGCTCCAACCAACATACATTATTGTAGTAGTCGTAGTGTACATTGGTGGCTACGACACATGTTTGTCAAACAATCAATTCATTTTGAAAATCTCATTTTTGAAATTTAAAAAAAATAAAATAAAATAAAAAATATATTCTCTCCTGAAAATTTAATAATTCCCTTCAAAAAAATTTAACTATTTTGAACCAATTTTTTTTTCCAAAATATTGAATTTAATATAATTTTGTGTGGAAGCTGCCACAGTAGTAGGGTATGTGACCCCACCTACAACCATATTCCTCAAGTTTTAGATTAGGTATTTGGATGAGTTCCAGGTGCCCCCAAATCATGAAGCTCTCAATGACCAAGTGTTTGCGATTCTAGTTAGAAAAGGGCCTCTCTAGCGGACTGTGTGCTCTGCTCGGAAAGGTTGACTTTGTTCGTCGCACTACCTATTGTGATAAACTGTACATAGCCAATTTTGGTGTGGGCTAATATGCCCCTTTCCGAAGTGCATGGGTACCGATTTCTTCCTGGACCAATAACTACCTGACACTTCCTGAGCTGCACAAAGGGTCCCCACCCCCCACCGCCTCCCCCGAGTTCTATGACCCACAAATTTTCTGGTGTGCATAATGGAGTGTGGAGTGTGGACTACCAAGTCTATCCCTTTGCTAGGAATGGGTTCGTTTAGAATCAAAATGATCACCTACCGGATGTTGAGCATAGTCAGAAAATCAAGATGATGCAAGGGGGTGGGGGGCGGGGTGGGCGGGCGGGCGGGGGGCTACTTGCAAGTCAGGAAGTACCCTGGGCATGGAAACTGATTGATCCCGAAAAGAAAGATCCCAAAGTCAGGTGTTGCAAACTTTGCTGCACTTGCTACGGAAGTCAAAATATGACAAATTATTGATTCACCTGGTTGTAAAGAGATCGACTTGTTTTTTTCTTTTATTTTGGGTGGCTGTACAAATTTGAATTGAAATAATATAAATTATTGAATCTTTCTTTGCAATACTTTTGATCCTTTGGAATAAAATGTATTTGTAATTCAAAAGAATTCAAACCCATCATCAAATTCAGATATGATTCCTGGGGAGATAGGTATGGGAGAGTTAAATTGTTTGGTGGGATGAACACAGCAACAATTTGGAAACTATCTGAGAATTGTAGCCCCACCCCCCCATGATTTTACCGTACCCGTTTCCCCAAGGGTGACGGCTCTCTGGTATAGCCCATTCTGGGGCCCTGAGACTTCAAAAAAAGGTCCAGGGTTCAAACCCAGTGTACTGCTGGTGGAAACTCCTGTCGGCCCTCTCTGCTAATGAGCTTGACTTAGGGGCTGCTATCCAACAGCCTGTCAGGTCAGGTCAGGCCCCAAAAAAAAAAAAGGCTGTACCCAGCTGTAAAGATTGGAATATTCTAAACTGGGGAAGGTTGGACAATATAACATAATGTGTTCAAGACTCCAAATGTGGGCAATTGAACTGGGTCCCAGGCCCCACAAAAAAATGTGCTTTTGGATAGATAGGCAAGGGAAAGCTTTGATTTTAATTTGCTAGGGGAATTCTTTGGCATTTTGCCATTACTATGATGTTTTAGGTTGTTGTTCATTCAACATTTTCACATTTGACAAGTCCCCATTATTTGTGCACAATTGTTCTATTGAGGGAAAGTGGTGGCATGTGGCCAAACATGTTCTTCTTGTTATGCTCTATTCTTGCCACAACAAGGACAAATATGTGATGATGATGATGATGATGATGATATATTATTTATGCAAATAGAATATGTATCACTTAGATGCCAACTGAAGGACACATATGTAGGCAACATAGGATTTTCAAAGTCTATTTGCCTTGACTCTTTGAAAACTTTAGGCCTTATAACATTATATCCACTCTTCCAACAAGGATATGTAGATTCTTCAATTATGGCTCATTTTTTTAATCTACCCAATTTTCCTTCTTGCCAATGTTCTTGGGTACCCACCATCTATCCTCACATAAAAATTGTTACTTGTCATTATTAAAATCATCAACTTAGACTTAGTTCCCCATTTTCTTTATGTCCTAGTTGCCTCTTGTGTATTTATTCTAGACTACATTCTCACAAAGTTTCCATCAGAAAAAATGTGAGCATTAGGATTTTGCATTCGTTGGTACAATGGGATGTAATATTTAGAGCTACTATTCTAAACATTACCAAACTACCTTGCACCCCTCCTCATTAAGGGCTTTCCAACAACATGGGACGGTGAGGGAAGACACTAAATAACATCCCCCTCTCGATAAGCATTATTTGTCACAAAATGTGGTTAAGAGTGTTCCAAATGTTGTTTCTTCCATTATGTTTTACTATTTTGACCTTGCAACATATGTTAATTATAAAAAAGACTATTTGTTTTCAAGGTTTGAAAGTATGCTACTACTTGGTACTTTCTCTTTCATAGGGGAGGTGTGAGGTTTGAATTCAACCTAATGTAGCACAACATGCAAAACATACTAAATGATGTTCTTCTTGTGAAACATGTAGAACATGAAAAGTTGTGTAGCACAATTCAATGCAAAACCATCCAAGATGTCAAAGGATAAGCCAAAAAAGGTGGCTAGATAAAACTTGATGGGGGATGTTTAGCATTTCTTGCATTATGACAAATTGGATGATTTGCAACTAGCCTCGCAACTAGGTTTTTGAGTTGCAATGACCATTTGCAACTTCATTCCAACTTAGCGTATTTTTGCAACATGAGTGTTACCAAAAGAGTTACATGAATTGCAACAAACTCAACTCATTGTATGTATGCAACTCATGCAACTCAATTGCAACTATGCACAAACAATAATTGTGCAACTTCAATGCAACTAATTTGCAACTATCATTGTAACATCATGTTGATGTTATTTTTCATCCATCCATCCATCACTAATGAACTTTTAAAAATTTCTATTGCAATTCCTTTGCAACCACAAGTGCATTGAAATACATTAATGATTGCAACTAATTGCCAACTATGTGACAATTCATGTCAGCACAAGGTATTAATTGTGTAATTGCAATGTGCCCAATTTACAAATGGCAACTAGGTAACTACTATGGAATAACTACTAAGCAAATTCATCCATTGACAAACCTTGTGTGATTTTTATTCATCCATCAACAAATTTAATGTTGCATGGGTTTTCATTCATCCATCAACAAACCTAATGCTTCTATGATTTTTCATTCTAGGTGTTTAACATGGGTTCGAATGTAGTTGTATGGGAATTGATTTTAGTAGTATTGGACAACTAAATTGCAATTTACAATACAAATGTGCAAACCTTGCACACACATTATCATTATGCAAATTATGATAAATGATGTAAAATTGCATTCCATAACTACTTATAAACATGAAATGAATATGAAATTGTATGCATTGACATTCAAGGTTGGAAAATGCATTATAATAACTTTTTTTTAAATATCAAAACACAGTTTGATCATAAATCAAAATAATATTGCCCAAGCTATTTGTAACAAAAAATTTCCTCTATCAAAACAAAAGGTCATCACAAAGATGACATGAATCAAAACAATCAAATATTGCCATATTAAATACTATGTATCTATAAATTAATGTTTTCCTTTTGTTGAAATGGAGTTTGAACCATAATTTTTTCATTCCACCTTGTCTACTTAAAATTTACCATACTATGATATTCAATGTCACATGTGAAATGAGAACAATAACATATACATAAAACTATAATGCAAAAGATATATAGATGTCCATCCTTTCAATTTAAGTAAAATTAGCTTACAATTGCAATGCCACTTACATAACTTATTTATTGTTAAAAAACAACATACATAACATTGATAAAAACTAAACTATAATCAACTACATTTGCATACAATGGTGGTTTCAAAATAAAATGCATTACATACTTGGAATATTGAAGTTAGAATTCACCATACCTTTGTTGTTATAAAATTTGTTTTCTTGCGTGTATAGGATTAGATTACTACAAAACAAATAACACATTCAATGACATAGTTATTAATAACCTAACCAAATTATACAATGTATCACCTAAACATTTTTTTCTACTTGGCTATATTTTTCCAAACAAAACCACCATTTTATTTTTGAAAAAACCTTCAACCTCCAAGAGCAAGAACAAAAATTTTCAACCTACAAGAACAAGAACAAGAACCTTCAAACTCCAAGAACAAGAACAAGAATTTTAAACCTCTAAAACAAGAACTTCCAACCTCCAAAAATAAGAACAAAAACTTTCAACCTTTAAGAACAAAAATAAAACCTTCCACCTCCAAGAATAAGAACAAAAACTTTCAAACTCCAATTTAATTTTAAAAAAAACAAAAACTTTCAAGCTTTAACAACAACAAAAAAACCTTTAACCTCTAAAAACAAAATTAAAAACTTTCAACTTCCAACTAACAAAAATCTTCAACCTAAAGTCTAATAAATAAACAAAGAAATTAGTAACAACCTTTCTAGGTTTTTAGCACATGATATGATAATTGCATTACCAAAAGATTAAAAAATGCAAAAAAAGTTTTGAGAAAAAATTTGTTCCTTTTTAGTTCATCTTGAGTTTTTTTACAATAGGCATAAATGCATGAAGGTTGTTGATGCAATGGGAGATATTTGCTAATTTCCTACCATATGTCACTTGCTTAGGGGATATTCATCCAAATATCATATTTTCAAATTCCAAATTGAAATTTAATTACATACTAATTGTCCACATGTTGGTTTGGCCAATTTGGTTATTTTGGCCTACATGTTTATTAAGTGTTAGTTATTAAAAGGAAAAAAAATTACCCTTTGTAATTCATTTTGATTTTTTTAATAATAGGCATAGGCCCACGATTAATGTGAAAGAATTGACCTTTATCAATGAAGCTATTAGACACTTAGGGTATAAAATATCAAGGCATATATAGGCAAATCCATATGTACACCTTAATTGAGTTTGTAATACCATATACACATGTTTTTAATTTCATTTTAAAAGCAAATTTTCACTTTCAATGAATTATACGGGCTCACATGTTTATAAAGCAATATGATGTTGTGAATTGCAATGTAATGGAATCCTAGTAATAAAACAATTGAACAATAATCACAAAATAGTGGAAAAGTGGTACCTATATAATGGTAACCTAATAGCACAACAAATTGTATGAATAGGAATCATAGTTGACAACTACTTGCAAATAAGTTTAAAGTGTCATATTTAATGGCTAGTGAAAATGCATACATGTGGCATGTTCATATGTGTTGAAGTCTTAGACTAGTTGCAAAAAGGTGTTGATTGGGTACCACATTTACCCTAATTGTAATGTAATTGTAACATGCCACTAAAGTGTAGTTTATTAAGAAAGTCAAACAAGGTTGACTACAATCATACCTATGGTCTGTACATTCTATTGTATAGATGTCCATCTTGCCTTCCATGGTTGTAAACCTACAACTAAACAAGCTTTCTTCCACTCTACCTTTCATTTTCTTCATTGTTTTGGCCATGTTATATATACTTGAATTGAAGATTGTGCAAATTTGTTGTTCACATGTTACAAACTTGAACTTACCTTTTCATTAAAAATGGCAAATTAGAAAGCTTTAGAAAGGGCATGTCCAAAACAAACTCCTTCAAATGGTGCCAATATCCCTAATTTTTCACAACTAACAATTTGTTTAAGAGCATTTATCATTGTAGACAAATTTTTGCCTTCATCTTTCACACAACAAATAATTTTGTTAATGAACTTGTATTCTTCAAACAAAACTTGCAATTAATTAGCAAGAATAATTCCAGTAGTGCCTCTTGCCTCAAATAGACCAATTATAACATGTTTTGGTTCCCAATCCAATGTTAAGAAATGAATCACAAGGGAAAAAGTATTAAGTGCACCTTTGCTCATCCAAAGGTCAAATGTTGTTGTGATAAAAATTGCAACATTGATATAAGGCAAAACAAACTTTTCAAGTGTGCATTTCACCAAATAAGGTAATACCTTTTTAATTAAGGTTCTATGTGATGGAAACACCAATCATGGGTCCCTTTATAAGCCAAATCACCTCATCCATATTTTTTTACTATGCTTAAAAATTAAAGGGAATAACCCTTTCATAACAACCAACACAAGATCATTAAAGAAAGCTTTTTGTTCTTCATTTGATTTTTTATATGTTGTAGTATTACTAAAAAAATGCAGAAATGAATCTTGGAGTTACAACTTTTCGAACCTTGGAACTTTGTTTTACAAAAGCATTTGTTTTAGTTGAACGTCATCATTGTACAATCTTAGTAACATATGTTTTGAAAATGTTGGAATGTTCAACTTCATAATGTTTTTTCATGGTTGAAGTTCTATTTTCAATTTTATAAAAAATTAATCTTTTCTTACCTCGAGTTTTTGATCCCAAAACATGAGGATCCAAAGGAACTCAATGACACAAAATATAACAAATAATTTGTTTTGTTTCAAGGGAAACATGTTCATCATTATTTGGTTGGAAAAATGCCCAAGGAACATATCTTTGATCCCATGGAGCCCAAAATTTCGCTTGCTAGAATAATGCAACTAGTTGTTGACTCAATTTAGGAATGGCGGTATTAGATCTATTTACTAGTGGAAGAAGAAGCAATAATAGTGTCATGGCCATCACCATTTGGAATTAGAATGGGACAATTGGGGCTTTCATTTGCCATGGATAAGTTATAATAGGATAGGAAACACACAATTTTAGAATCTCTTTAATTTTATCTTTAAACAACAATCCTCCACACCCACCCATTCACACACACAACTTATTGGGAAAATTACAAAACTAGAAATTTACTTTGGCCAGGGAACATCAAAATTGAAAATGACTTGGAAATTCACAAAACTAGTTAGGGAGCATGGAACCTTATTTAATATACTAATGCAATGATGTTGTTGCTACTATTGTCCCTTATAAAGTAAATGTTGATTGTGTTGATGGCTATTTTTTTGGGTTGTTGGGCTAATGGCTATTCTTGTAATTGTTGGTGATTATAGTTGATGTTTTAAGGTGCAATTTTTTAAAGGTGTATTAAAATCTTGTCACAATGTCACCTTTTTTTTGTCTTTTTTACCTAGTCTTTTTTTACCATGTAAAGACATATTTGTGAATGATTATGATGGAATTTAGAATTGTAATAGTTTAAAATATAGTCCTTTTGAAAATTTTGACAACTTTTGATTCATTATTTTTTATGGGGATCAAAATATAAGATAAGAAAGAACTTCAATAAGGATTAGGCCCTTTTCGTCCTATGTGGTACACTTAAAAAAAAATTCACCCTTTAAGTAGTTGCTACACTTTGAGCTTACATCCAAAAAGACCCAAACCATTAAAACTTCCCCACATACAAAAAATAATTAAGCAAGCAAAATGGATGCACACACACAAAATTCCCCTACAAAATCCCTTGTTTTCTAAAGTCTCTTACTACAACATAAAAAGAGGCAAATATACACACAAAGTTTCACAAAGCTTGAACATACCCACACATAGAGCCTTTAAAACCAAAAACAAAAGGAGGCAAATACACAAAATTTTTTTTTAAAAAAAAATTAGTTGCATTGAAATGCTAGGATTTAGGTTATAATGTGGTGGCAATTTTAGGGTTTATGTAAATAATGGTGGTGACTTTAAGGTTTAATTGAAATAGTGGCGACAGATTTAGGGTTTAGGTGAAAATTACCCTAATAAGATTAACTCAGGTTTGTAAACATACTTGGGCTTGGGTACAAGGGTTTAAAAATTTATATCCAAGGTTATGAAATGGGTATTTTTTTCAAAATTATATATTCTTAGATATCCATTTGATTAAGGTATATTGATTTTGCAAAAAAAATAAAAATGCAAAATATATCTTACCCATACCCAATGGATATATATGGGTAAATGATATACTCACACAACATTGGTTTATTCATTCATCCTCCCACAAAAGATTAGGGTTTGTAACAAAATGTGGGTATTGCATTTTGGAAGGTGATTAAAAATTATGATTTCATATTTAAAATGAGGGTATTTCATTTTTATTTACACATACCCATATACTAAACATCATGTAAGTGTAAAAACTTAAGTGTGTAAATGTAAATGATTTACACACACAATTTTACATGCTGTGTAAATTGGACATTTACAATTACAGACACAACATTGGTCCTAATGACACCTAATACTAGGCAAACTCATTATTCAACTTAACACATTAAAAGTTTACACTTGTGTTACGTGAACAAGTTTTTCAGCTTAATACACCCATGAGTACGAAAATAAGGTAAGTGATAATCATTTATTTTACCCTACCCTGGATTGATAATTTTACAATGCCTATGTTCTTGTACCCAGCTTCAATATATAATACATATTTGGGTATACCTGCCCAAGATTGTTTTACATTTTGGTATTTCTGGCTAAAACTCAAAGAAAAAACTCAACTCAATAGTAAACTATTCAAAAAAATTAGACACTTATTGAAAATTTGTCATACCATTGTTAGAAGTGCTTGCAAAATTTCATAGAAATTGGTCAAAACTTTCTTGAGCTTCATTTTGTATGTATGTAGAGGCCACTCCCATCTTCGCTTGGGGAGGCCACGCTAAAATAAAGAAGTAAATGGATTACCCTTCAAAGTAGTCCTGTTGAATCTGAGGCCCAAGTAGTGTTGAGTTGAACCAAATTAGCATTTGTGTTCTCTTTTTTCTTTTGGGCAATTTTGCAATGTAGCATGAAAGGCAAAGACAATTTAGCCAAATTTGACAAAAAAATAAAAATGAAAGTAAAACCATTTAAGGCATCCTTCTATATTGTTGGCTACCTACTTGAACCTGATGTAGACTCTGGAAAAAAAAAAACTACATTTCAAATTTTGGTGATGAAAACCCCTCAAAAAAATTCTCAAAATTTTCATTTTTGAAAAAAAAAATCGCCCAAAAAAAGAAAACTCATTAATGTTGACCTGGTCTACTACTAGGTACTACTAGGTCTTTTGGAAGTTCCCTTTCCCTAGTGTGCCTCTTGGACTCATCAGTGGGGCTTGTTCAGCTGCCAGCCAGCCTTCACAATCAACTCCAATGCACACCCCAAAACAAACCTGATAGGAAATCATATTTTCATCATCTGCATCATGTTGTAGCTTTGTCCCCAAATAATGTTTTTTTCATCAGATCTCTCCCCCAAGAGACCATGATGGAATAATTGATGTCAGGTTGATAGTTCATAGCCATGTACCCAAATCAAATCCATAATGATTAAAACACTACCTATCTCTGTTTAAAGTTATACCCTCATGACATTAGAAGGTCAGCTACTAATAAGACACTTTCAAGTCTGACAAGCCCAACAAACAACCCCCCTCCCCTTCCTCCCCCTTCGCACCATGTCAGTTCATAGACGCTCTATTTGGACATGGGATCTTTCAAAACTTTAATTAAATTTATTATTTGCTTGACAGACATGCGTTGAACTGTGCTATTCCTGTACTGCTCACTACTGTAGTGTGCTTACACCAATTGCTCAGATGTGGTCATGTGTTTGTATTTCAAACTCTAATCTCTTAGTCATGAGTCATGACTAGTGTGGAGTGTGGACATGTGGATTCTCATCAAGTCACAAACTTATGACGCTGTTGGATTTTGACACCCAAGAGATCTGATAGCTCTTTGAGAGGTTTTGATTGCAAGCCAGCCAGACAGTAGTAAAAAAGCATGCGTTTTAAGGCTAGCCAAAAAGGAAAAGACGTTACATCTCAAATGGGATTCAATTGAGCAAGACAACATAATATAGCATTGATCCAGCAAATGAATAAACTGAATCCAGTTAGAGAATACTATTGGAATTCAAATTTCAAAATTCAAATTCAGTTCCATTCAATTCAGATTTTAATTGAGTCCCCTTCCCACCCAGCCTCCTCTCTTGACTCTTGAGTAGTCTTTTGAATTGGAATCAAAGTTGGAACCTTGCATTTAACTGGGAACATGGAGGAGGTTTGTTTGTGCTCCTGCAAACAAACAAACAAACAAACAAACCATCATCGTTGAAGACTGACAACAAGTAAGTAATGATAAGCTTAAGACAAATCCAACTATGATAATGCTTTTTTACACTGATTTTGCTCATATAAGTAGCCTAGGTAATAAAAATCATGAACTTATCTTGTTGTTAATGCAAGTAAGGATATCCTCCCTGATGAGTCCTGAGTCCTGACTGACTGACTCTGTCAAGAAGTTTGGAGAACTACCCACGTACTACCACACCACCACCCATATCTACGTTTTGTATTCTACAATACAATTAACCCTTCTCTCTCACTCTCTCTCTCTCTCTGTGCCTTTGCACTGTGCCATGTGGTGTCCCACTTGTGACCAGTTGACTCACTCACTCTTGGGGACTACCAATCAGCCGACCTTTTGCTAGGTATCTGCTGTCACAGGGCCCTTTTTCTGTTTCTGTTGGTGCACACGCTTCTGACCCTTCTCACTCCACAATTTGCTGACTAGGAGGTACCGAAATGAGCTACTAGGTGCCATAGCTAGCCCTTCAGCTTGGTTCAATTATTAAGGGTTATGGGTCAATGAGAATACCAATCAAAAATTAGTTCACACTTGTAAGTTGTGTCCAGTTTTGGTCTGGTAGGTCTATAGTTTACAGGCCCAAGTGCCTGGGTATTGATCAGTGTTGGGTGGGTACCTGGTTTTGGTTCTGGGTAGTGAAATCCGAACTGGAATGGGCCTGACGTTCAGAATTGGTTCTGAAACTGGAATTGGGTCTGATTTTCAGAATTGGTTCTGGAACTGGAATTGGAACAAGAATTGGGTTCTCAATTCCAATTATGTCTGGAACTGGAATGAGAACCAGAATTTTTTTTGGGGGGGGGGGGGGGGGGAAAAGGGGGTTCCACTGACCTTTTTTGTGGGGGCCCGGATCTTTTTTAATTTTTTTTTTTTTTCACAAAAA
>Ga0116229_10001138_pt1 | contig 40453 bp, 25 predicted proteins | sample S1TSphgellanicum_3_FD_87313 | JGI IMG/M metagenome (GOLD analysis project Ga0116229, IMG submission 87313) | Host-associated microbial communities from peat moss isolated from Minnesota, USA - S1T2_Fc - Sphagnum magellanicum MG | ecosystem: Host-associated > Plants > Peat moss > Unclassified...
TAAGTGCTAACTAAGTGTTGATATAGTCATTAATATGATGTTGTGATTGCATTGTAACACATTGTGATGATCAAACATTGTGTTACAATGCCATAATAACATTATTTCAATAATTTATTAACATTTAACTAGCATTTAACCTTAAACACATTGTTAAAGTGTTGTAAAGGCATAAATACATGGTGGGGGGAAGTTTGTGCATTTATTGAGGTAAGAACATGGGATACAAATTATGATTGTTATGACATTGTATTAACATATTATTAATAGAAAAACAATTAAAATTATATTATTATGTAATTCAATACATTGAATTCCAATTGAATATTATATACAAATCAATCAATCATTATGTTGAGAAATCAAATTGAGAACATTGTGAGTGTGGGTAAATTTCTTTGGTCCATTTGAATCCAATGCATGACATTACAAAAGATTGAAATGATGGCCAAGAATATGACACATTCTATACACTCTAAGATTGTTAAATTCATTTATTAAATACATTAAAAATTTTAAATAGACCATTATTAACTTACTAACTAAACTTTTGGACTCTTCTTCAACAAATTTACCATGTGCCCACCAGAAGCAAAATCCATAGGAGAAACATTTAATAACATGGATGTCTTAAGGGTGCAATTCTAGTGGCACACCTTAAAACCAATGTTAAAGACTTATTAAGATGGAATGAACACACTAATATATTTAGTTAGAAGTGGATGTAAACTTTGGCCTTTCCCATTGTGGGGAACCCATTGAAATAATAATGTAGAACGGTGAAATTGCAATCCTTGAATAGTAAATAAACCATTCTCATGAAGGCAGTGTTGTGGAAATCAAGTGCAAATTAATTCTACTTTCCAAACCAATTATTATCATTTACTAACTTTACTACAAATATTCATATAAATTTAGTAGAATCAAATTTCAAAAGTCCATGTAGAAGGTAATGAAATAATAGAGAATAAATTATTTCATTTCAAAGGATAGTCCTATTACCATTTACAACTGTCATTGATCAATGATTTAATGTCTAATTTGTTTATGATTTTGTCAAGAACTTTGTGAGTTGAGCCAAGAGACATACATTTAATATGCCAATTATATTATCCTAAACCACAAACTTAGTCTACTTGTTCATTTTCTACTTTGTAGTTCATAAATCTTGGGATGTTATTCTATTGCAAAAAAACAAAGGGGTTGTGACATGAGTTGATAGCTTGCAAACCTCCCTTCATAAACAAAGTATTGATTATCATTCCCACTTTGCAAAATTTAATAACACATTGTTTGTACTCATAAATTTTTTTTGTATATCATGATAAACATGACCTTTGAATACAAAATAATTGTTGGTAAATTTATTTATATTCACCTTAAGAGAGATTGCGTCAAGTTTTGAATTTTGTGCTTGATTCCAAACTTATAATTTTCTAAAAGTGATTCAAATGTTAATCATGTCTATAATATGTACCATGGGTGGTTACCACTATGTACATGTGGAAATGGAACACACACATTCCTATTTATAATTTGAATGGGACCATCACAAACAAGTTAATATATTAGGTTCTACTAGGCCTCCAAAACTTCATTATACCCTAGTGCCAAGTTTAAACCATTAACCTCCTTGAAACCTTGCAACCCTAAATACCATCAACCCTAATTCACCTCTAAACCCTCAAAACACTAAACCATATTCTTACAAAATCTTCTTTAAAACCCTAAACCTTAATCATGCAAAAACCTTCCTTAAAACCCTGAACTTTAATCCTCCAAAACCTACTTTAAAGCCCTAAACCTTAATCCTCCAAAACCTTCTTTAAAGCCCTTTGCCCTTATGCATCAAAATCTTCTTAAAATTTAAACTTTAAACCATAATCTTCTAAAATCTTCTTTAAATCCTCCAAGCTTTCGAACCAAAACCATGCCACAATATAAAATTCAGACCTTAAACCAAAATATATGATACATTCAAACCAAAAACCCTAAACACAAAACCTTTAAGACCATATAACATAATAAACCCAAAAGCCCAAAATCTCAACCTCTTTAAAACTCCTACCCTAAACCAAAAAACATAACACCTTTTGGATGGGTTATAAAGTGGTAAAGACTAATAATTTATAAATCACAATTTATAATATTTTATTTTTACCTTCAAAGTGGATGTTTGAAATTTTATTCCTCTAAAAACAAAATCATCCATATTTTTCATGTTATTTTCCTTCACCATGGATAAGTTTTTCCCATGAAAAGAAATCATCCATATTTTTTCATGTTATTTTCCTTAACCATGGATAAGTTTTTTCCCATAAAAAGAAATCATCCATATTTTTCATGTTATTTTCCTTAATGGTGTTTTTTTCTTCCCATAAAGAGAAGTCATCAATATTTTTCATATTATTTTCCTTAACCTTGGATTATGTATTTCCCATAAAAATAAATCATCCATACTTTTCATGCTATTTTTTTAACCACGGATAATTTCTTTCCCACAAAAAGAAATTATCCTTATTTTTCATGTATTTTTCCTTGAATAGGGGTAATTTTTTTCCTAAAAAATAAAAGTATCCTTACTTTGCAATTTTTCCCGTTGAATGTGAATTATGTCTTCCCACACAATAAAAAATCCTTATTTTTCACATTTGATTACATAAAAAAGTCATGATATTTTTCCATAAACAAAAATTCATCCAACTTTTGGATGTTGTCTTCATTAAATATTCATCTTTTTCTTGATAGAAAACCAACATGACAAAGAACATCATGTTGACTTGTTTTTCTATTCATAATCCAATAGAAAATAATTTCATCCAAATTTTGGATGAAATTCAAAAGTCAAATTAATAATTAAGGTTTTCCCTTTCACTCATTTCCTGTCTTCTCATTTTTCTTACTCCTTCCCTTTCTTTCTCTTGCTCTTTCTCTTGTGTTCTTGCTTTGTCATGATTTTGCTTTCTTATTGTTTTTTTTTTTCACAAGGTTTTTTTCACACTCTTTTTTTTCTCGCAAGGTCTTTCTTTCATAAGCTTCTTCTTTCACATGCTTTTTCTTTCACAGTCTTTCTCTCCTCTCAAGGTTGCTTGGTGAAGCGAAACTTGACAATGAAGGAAATAAGGACATGGTGAAGGCAAACGCGAAAAAATATCATGCAAAGTCGACCACTTAATAACGCGAATGCGAAAACTCAATACCATGAAGGCAAACACTTAACAACATTCATCAAAATCCTCCATTAGGTCTAAACATGATTTGGGTACCCCTCTTGAAACATAAGGACTCATTCTTAAGACTCCCAAATTCACCTTTTTTTTCACTTTTCCCATGACATGTTTTACATTTCAACTTTTTGTTTCATGTCAATGAAATAATTTTGTTCCAAATTTTATGTACGCCTTTAAAATATATATTGTTTTCACTTGTGAAAGTGAGAATAGTAAATTTTATTCAATGTGGGCCATATTTTATCAATGGCCCAAAATTCCTAAAAATTTGATTTTTTGAAACTTTTTACATTACAATAGGGCATTTGGTTCTTATCACATTCATACAATTTATATACATTAACAGATAAGGTGTTTGTGGTAAAAATTTTGGGCTAAAAAAAAATTGTTTAGACATTCCTTATGAGTCCTTGAATTTCTTTTTTCTTATGAAAAAAAGTTTTGAATTCTTTTCCAAGACTTGGTAGGAATCCTTAAACTTGTTCAAATTTGACATTCTATGCATGGAATAGTACCTTTGTAATGTATTTATTTATGAATAAAATCAAACTTTTAGTATGAATGTGTCATTAAGTTTCAACAACATGTTTAAATGAGTGGGTCTAATGAATATAAAAATGAGATGGTCCTTTTGGGTACCCCAATCATACTTTGACCCCATTGCCAAGTAAGACTACCTATTTCCAATCCTTGTAATTTAAGGTTTCAGGTAACAAACGTTCTGAATACCTTTTCACCATAACTTTTTGCACCACCCATAGACCATAAAATGACCATGATCATTCAAATGTTTATAGCAAAGACCATAAACAAGGTGAAAACACATTAAGGGTGAGCCATATTTGTTCAAAAAAAATGATGTATAATTAGTATAATAGTATGCAATAAGCAAAAATCTTGATGACATCCTTTGGTTATCATAAACACAAGTAAAAAACTTTACAGTTTTCATAACAACATTTTTGAATTCAAAATTCATTTTGAATCAAAATTAATTTCAATCCAATAGTTAGATGAAAAGGATTAGATAAAATCAATGTACATAAAATATATAACGTACAACTTTTTAGTGGCCATAGGGCTTAATGCTTATGAATCGTGAAACATTACCAAAGGGTCAAAACCTATAACGAGGAACCAAAAGGATTACTTTGGAAAAGGACTACAAATCTTTTTTCCCAAAAAACATTTTTACATGCAAATGAATTTTTGAAGGAATTTTTTGGTAACTTGTTTAGAAAAATATTAAAATTCTCCCCAATGCATCACATTTAAAAAAAAAGTCATTATTGAATAAATATGAATTTTAAAAAGTGTGCAAATTCCTTACATATTCAATGTTTCATTTTGAAAAATGATCAAAATTTTAAGTCATCACCAAAAATTAAAATTTCAATTTTTTTAGTTTTATTATACTTTAAACTATAACTTTTTTTCATACATCATGTACATTATTATAACCCATTTATATGTCGTAAAGGACTTTTGAAGCTCTAAAATTCTAAAGCAAATTTGAAACATTCTTTGAATTTTTTAAGTTTTAGAATTCTTGATTTTTAAAAGTATGGGTTCTTTTTTAATGTGGCTAATATGTTTTATCATTTATATGTTTTTCAATGAAAATATTTTATGAATTTTTTTATAATCCTTTGCAAAATTGATTCCATCTGACATAGTAGGTGTACATTTTCAAACATCCTAAATTAAAACCAAAATTTAAAATTGGATCAAATGAATTTTTACTCTAAGTTCTTCAACATCCATATTAGGGAAAAAAAACTAACTTTCCATGATTACTATGGTTTAAAATGGTAATAAAAATAATTTTTTTAATTTTGACTGATTATGTTTAACATCTTACGCCTTTTTTAGCTCTTAGTTATGTGTTTAAACCCCAAGCAAAATAAAATTGAAAAAATAATGAAAAATAATGTCCATTTATAAAATCTCCTCTTCTTTGATATGGCAGTGATTTTTTCCTAAAAATAGGATATTATTATGGATTCATTACTAAACAAATGCAAAAAAACACATTTTTTTTTGAAATTTCATCCAAATTTTTTTAATTCTTAAATTGTCTTAAATTTAATTGATGTATATTTATATCACACAACATAAAAAAATTCACCCAAGAATTCCATCCACAACCTTAGTTTTGAAGTATATATTCAAATTTTCAAACTCTATGACATGAATTAGCCTGCACCTTTCCATGCCATTACCTTGGTTGTAAGCCCAAGGTTAGGGTCGTGACAATAATTATACAAAAATTCAAAATTGATGATGTAACTTGATTATGTGGCATTTCACCACCTGTTGGTATCAGAAGTATTTACAAGTAAATCATTCGTGTTTTGCTCTTATGTTTTGTGCCCTTTTGCACACATCATGCCTCTTTGCACCCTTCATGCCACACCATTAAGAAAAACGCTAGGAAATAATTGTCCACCAATGTAACTAAAACCTCCTAAAATGATAGCCTCCTCCACCACAAGAACAATAGTGAAGACGACAACTAAAACATGCATCATATGTGGGAGATATCAATTTTTGAGATTATTTGTGAAATAAATCCCAAAAATAAGAAAATTAGCCTTTGGACTCCCAAAATCACAAACCCCAAAAGTGACTATAGGCCCATTGTTGTGTAGAGCTTCCCAAGATAGATTTCAAGAGAGGAAAGGTGAATGCGCACTGGGGCGCGCCTGCTTTTTCAGTCTGAGAAGTAATTTTAAGCCTCATCAAAAGTTCCAGGAGACTGAAGAAAGCAAAGTTAGTAAACTCAGTGCCCTACAGCAAAATTACACAGAGTATTAATTTAGAGATCTGAGCTTCTGTTACAGATTGAATCTTGAGCTTTGGTAATTTCTATAACCTTGAATACAGCTCGAGGTTGAACAACAAGACAATTCAAAGAGGATTTTCTCATCTGATGATCTTAACTGAAGTTAAACCAGCTTGCCAACACACGATCATCAGCAGAAAGAGATTTTTCTTATGTTGATGTTTCAGATATAACTAGCTAGTAACAAAACATGTTATTGGAGCCTGCACTTGTTTGACTCCAATGTAGTTATAAGCAATCCAGTACTATTGCCTGTGTCAGTGGAAAATACAACACAATGAACAAAATATAGCTTGGGCTATATAAGTTACTGGAACAAAAGAATAGACGAGTAGTATGTCATGACATTGAATTTCCTGTTTTCCTCATGGACTTTGAACCCATGAAGCTTGATCTCAGTGCTATGGGAAAAAACACGTTGAATTGTGTAGAAGGGATTGAGAATGACAAAGGGCCATCAGTGCACATAATTAACCCTTATCACCAAAGCATCGCCCATGAGCTTGTAAAATCCAGCTGGCAGCTCAGAAAGCAAGGATACGGCATAGTTCTGTTTCCGTTATCATCTCTTCACGATAGGTGACGATATCCTGAGTCTTCACAAAGTTCATGAACGTCGAGGTTATGTCCGATCCGGTGCGGCGATCATGCTCTTCCAAGACCTTTTCGATCGCTGCACATGACGACACATTCTCGAGCATTCTCATGAATTATATCTTTCCAGGTCCTTAACCTTTCTATCATGTCTAGGTCCAAGAAGTCCATCTGCAGTAGCAGACTTACAAGGTTGATGAACACCAATTAACTGCATGTCCCAGCTTCATCCTTGTTGCTAGATCCAGGGGAATACCTATGTATTTCCTTTGATGTGGACAGTCTTAAGGGGAACAACTTCCATCTTCGTCTGGCAAGGAAGCCCATCTGCAGGATCTTACTACTGGACTTGACATCAATGTAGTCGACTCAAAAAGAATGTGCAACCCGTGACATGCAAAGGAACATGTAATTTCTCACCAGAAAAATGCAGTTTCATGTACCTTCGCAGTTGATTTTGCTGAAGAAAAGCAGTTGGTACATGTCGGAATAAAGGCGGAATGTCGCCAGCCTGATCTCTTCAAGCTCTTTCGAGGTAACCCGGCTGTACTCGAAAAACGGAGGTTCAATCATTTTTTGCCTCCTCTCCGCGTCTTTCCTCATAAGCATGAATCGCTGCAACACCAAAAACGGAGCATGATCGTGAAAGTCCCTTAAGAGAAAAAGACCGATTCACGGTAGGCAGGTGAAAGAAAATCTGGTTGGGAAGTACAGATGGGCGGCATTACTCACAGTTGCCGTCCGGGCGTGCTTAAGATGGGTCGACACCAGAAACTTGTTCATCTTATAGATCTGCGCAATCAGCAACTTCGAGAACTCGGTCACTTGAAGGGAAAGGTCGTTCGGTGGGCTATCTCGTTCTTGTACGCTGTTGTGCTCACGAGGCTGCGACGCCGGGATCCCGCCAGGTTGAATGTTGAAGGACGACGACGCTATTTGCTCGGTGACAGCCTTCCGTGGCTGCAGGAAACGATCCATGTGCTTCCTCAGCACCTTAACGGACAGACAATGTTGTCTATAGTAGTAAGGCATGTTCTCCATCACCCGGTCTGCTTTCAATGCCGCTTCTAACCACCCGGTTTCAGCCATTGTATAAGTGGTCAGGCTCTGCCTCAGGACGAGAATTAAGCTCGTTCAAAACAAACAAACGTCGATAGCTTGCTGCTTAACACAACTTCTTTCAATTCAGCAGCTCATGAAAGATCTACTAATCTGCTGGGCGCAGTCCTATGTCCGTCCACTGCTTAAGAATGTCCATACTATACTACGAGTGAGCACCCGAGCGCTTGAAACTAGCAACTTTATCTATATCCCAAGGACCACATGATGAATGAATCACATAATGCTAGTATGCTCTGAAGGATTAACGAAATCTAAACATGAGTCATTCTGAAAGCTGTAAAAGATTTTCATCAACAAACAAACAAACAAGACGAGCCTTTATCCATACCACCTTATGGAAGAAAAGACACAGCAGTGAAACCCTTGCTCGGAGAAGAAAATGTATGCATAACTCTGTTCTCGGGCGAACGGGATTCAAGGCATTAACTCCGTGAGAAGAAAGTGTAGAACTCTCCAGTGTTTAACTCTAGTATCGGCTAACGGGAAAGGTATTAACTCTGTTTTTAGAAGTTAGAACTCTGGTGTATAACTCTGGTCTCTGCAAATGGGAAAAGGCATTAACTCCGTTACATGCGCCCTTTGTAGATGATCTTCGTCGATACTGCTCAATAACCTAATTCGAATTTCGCTCTGGTCATCGATTCTGTGGTGGCGTTAAAAGTATCATCCGGGTAAATTCTGCCTGTGGTAACCTTAGTGGTTAAAAACAAAATTTGGGAAGATAAGAGTGATTTTGGCAACGGTTCCAATTACCCTCTCTTGACATCCTATTGAGTGGGTGACGAACGAAGTACAGAGAGAACAACGTGGCATACTGCGTAGAGAGAGCCTCTTAAACTCCCTCCACATGATTTGAACAGCTTAATTCCAACGCTCCTTAATAAATCATGATTAAAAATGTACTGAGATGACCATTATTTTCATAAACCTAAATTACTGCAATTAAGATAATTTCTTATTATATATGAAAGAACACAAGCATATTGCACATGGTCCTTTATTAAGTTTAAATGAGCTAATTATCATGAAATTAAACGACTGGGAGATGAATAAAACATTACTACTTTAAGCTAGTTTCTAATTTATGGAAAATAACATAAGGATATATTGTATATGGTTGGGCTAATGAAGGTTATTAAGTGCTATTTATTGTCATGATTAAATGAATGTTGGATGACCATTTAGTTGCTTGTTAAATCAAAATTACTACTAGGAGCTCTAGTTTCATATGGGAAAAAATACTTAAGTATATTGCACATGGTCACTAACTTAGTTTAAATTTGCTAATTATCATGGTTACAAACTTCTGAGATGATTATTAGTTCCTTGTTAAACCAAAATTATTAAGTTAAGCTAGTTTTTAATATAGAAAAAACACAAGCATATTGCACATGGTGCCTATTAAGTTTATACAGAGTTTCTTGTGATAGATCAATCCAAGCTAATTTACAGTCTATGGCAGAAGTTGTAACTACAGAAGGGTATTAATAAGGTACTTGGTTTGTTTGTTTTGTCATGTTGAGATCTCCCTAACCAGGGTGCTTGTTGCTGTGCTCTTGATACATTGGAAAGTCTCCCATGAGTAAGGGTGCACCAAGTTGGTTTTATAATGTTTCGACTCATAGTGAAGAAGTTATTAAATACTGAATAATGTTTTCACTGAAAATTCATTTAGATCAAAACTAAAATTATAAGGGAATTTGAATGCATTCTTGGTATTGTTGGAAAGCCCTCAATGAATAGAATTAATTTATTGAAGGTGATTTGGAGACTTTTAGAACTAAGATGTGCTAGATGTTGAATTTTGAGTAGTTTTGACGTTGAAAATTAATCTAAATTATAATTTTGGAAAGAGAAATTAATGGGGTATGAGTTCACACTGGGGCAACAACACAGGCCATACTAGTAAGAATAAAATTGACATGTTCCTCTCTCATCCATGAAGGTGTGATAATTTTTTTCACTGGAATGAATTGGTGCTTCAAACTTCAATTTACCAATGTTTTCGAAAATTTCCTATTTTTATAGTTTCTCAAAAAGATGTAGTGAAATTTTGCTGGAAAAACATAATATTTCCCAGATTTTTTCAAAAGTACTTAAAAAATTTACTGCACAAGTTCAAACTCATGTTTTACAACTGTTTTAAGGAATTGAATACCATATTAATTATCACTACAAGGTCTTTACTAAATGATGATTGATCAAATATTAAGACTTATCTGACTGAGTCCCTAGAAGGACCTTGCGTGAAGCATGAGCTGGATTGGTACCATGGTAAAGACCCCAAGGGTTTTTGGGTTGGTTTTGAACATTACAAATTTCTAAATATGTGGTCCTTAAGACTTAATGTGTGCACCTTTGAGTCCAAATTGAACATTTCCTGGGTTAAACATGGCCTCTAAGAGGCCTCACTTAAGAAGTTGAAGTTACCAACATAGGTGCTGGTTTGTTAGATCAGTCCTGAGCATACTTGAATTGATTATTAGGAGGCGTTTTGAAGGCAAGTCCAAACGGTGTATTACACAGTCATGATGACCTCCAATTGCTTGGGTAATTTGAATACCATATGCACATCCTGTCGTTCTAGAATCTACTAGTTACAACTTACTAATGTAAAGTTTTTGTGTTCCTTTGTCTACATGAAAATAAAAGTTTCAGAGAGATAGAAGGGAGGGCTTAGAAGATGTCATCAATTATTCTTTCAACAAATATGTGAAAAAATAAAAGATGCCAACCTTCTCCTTGACCTAAATTGTGGCCAATAACTAATCCTCCAAGTGGAGCTCAAAGCAAATGCATGAACATTGTCATGATCTTACTTTGTAAGTTCAGACAGCAAAATCCCAAGAAGATAACAGAACTCACCAACCGCAAAATTCATTAATTAAATATTATTATTATTTATAATTTAGAGTGGTCGATTCACAAAGTGTTACATACAATCGACGGGTTGGTTCACAACATGAGCGGACCTATCTGCAACTAGCTTTGAGGAGTTGGTATCACCAAAGTGCTAGTGGTGGGATCGACTCCAGATTAGAAGTGTAATAAGGACTGAAAGTGGTCTTAACGTAGGGCACTTGCTCTGGGTTGGCTCTTTTTCCCCTCTCCAGTGCAGAGGCAGGAAAGCAATCAAAGAATTGTGGTTAGTACCTGTAATTCATCACTTTACCTACTTAAAAGTGGTTGTAATTCATCACTTTACCTACTCAAAAGTGGTTGAGAGCTGCTGAGAGCTCTCATTGAAGATGGTGATCATGACACGACGTGATTCGGCCCTCTTATTATATGTGAAGAGTACCACCTGGAGATTAACTTTCTAACTGCTACCTAGTCTGTGAATCCTCTCTGGTGGAAGATACAGGCCTGCTATAAACTAGCAAATATGGTGATTTCTTACCCTGCATCTTGTAGTTGAAATCTACGAATTGTTTTGTCCTACATCTGACCACCGACCAAGAGCGTGACCTAAAACTTGGGGATCTCCTGTCAGCTTGTAACATATATGTCTCATTTAGACATGGGTGAACCTTGAGCGTACTGGTATTGTTGTGGTGTTTGAATGCTTCTATGCATGTCTCATAAAGTGACTCAGTAGTAACCTCATAAGAGTAGTACACAGTTCCTTGATCAACACGGAAAGATGGATGCAAGGCCTGCTGTTGTGACGTATTGTTTCTTGTCAGACCCTATTCTTGGCATGTGCATAGACCTGACATGTTTATACAACCCATTAGACGTACATACAAACCCATTGGATAGCTTTGAGTTTTAGACGTACATACAAGGCATTGTTGAAAGACGCTTTAAGCTTACATTGCTGTACAGCAACCTTGTTGCTGTGACTGCACAAACCCTAAAGACTTCAGTAGAAAGCTCAGGGATGATCCTGATGCACTTATTTCTCTTAACAGTTCCTACGGTATGATTTATAAAGCTGCTATTTGTTGAGAGCCAGCCTGCTCAAGCTCTTCTTCTGTCCACAAATAGTATGTAGTGCTTGCCTAGTTCAGGAATATCAGTGTGCACAAACCTCAGCCCTTTTGAAACAACCCAAGAAAAAAGAATGTCTTCTTTTTTAATTTATATCTGTTAAAATTAATTAATATTCCAATGGGCGTAAGAGTTCCAAATCCCCAATTCCAGACGCCTTTTTAATTTGAGGATCCGACTTTTGATAATTAAGAAAAATATCTAGGTACCTGTAAGTTGAAATGAAACAATAATCAATGGACAGTAAAATAATTTGCTGAAATCAAACAATAATCAATGGACAGTACAATAATTGACTTACAATAATTTTCCTTTTGATCATAACTGAGAGGTTGAGTTGAGGGCACTATGAGTTTCTTAGGCACACTGGTTTGGATAACTGGGGCAGATGACTTGTTAAGGCACAGAAAACTATACGTTAAATTTAAGCCAGATGAAATTCACCTAAACTGGGCAGATAAAGTTAAGGCACAGAAAACTGAACCTTAAATTAAACTAGATGAAATTTCCCTAAATGGGCATGCAGTGTGCACCCTTACAAGTAACACTCTTAATAACTGGTTCATTCAGACTGATTCAGACCAAACTGAAGTCAAAAAATACATTACACTAAAGCAGATTTCACGTTTAATAAAGCGATGATAAATTAGGAGAGTCCGGGAACTACACATTGACAAGCATTGCAATGGGTCTATGGAAAAGGATACTTCTTAGGTTACATTTTATTTTGGAACTTGGGGAAGAAGGGTGGGAGGCATGATCTTTAATTATAGTTGGTCCTTCAAAAAGGCCATAAACACTATGACATCTGAATTATATGCTCACATATGCACTTAAACAATTTAAGTTTTGGCATGCTGGCAGAGAATTCTGGAACATTCTCATCCAGAACGATGTGCTCAATTCTTGAATTGATTTGGGTCTATGGAAAAGCATAGGTAGTTACATGTCATTTTGGAACTTGAGGGAGCGGAAGGGGGGAGGGAGGCACCATCTAATTGGAGGTGATCCTTCAACGAAGCCATAAACACTGTGACATCTGAATTATATGCTCTCATATGAACTTTAGCAATTTAAGTTTTCCTATGCTGACAGAAATTCTCAAGAACATTCTCCTGGAAACTTGTGCAGTCATTCATAGAAGACTCATATAAATCATCCTTTTCTCAGTAATATTTTCTGAGATTTTATATCAATTAGCACAACTTAGCCAATAGCAAAAAGACAATTAAAAAAGGTGTAAAGTTCATCCAGACCTTGTGTCAACATTCTAATTCTTTTGTTATCTGTTGATTATTGAACATAGAAGACAGAGGCATGTACTGGATCTGATAGGTCCAAATTGGTGCATGTGTTACGCTGGCTTCAGATCACTGGACAGTTACTTTGTTTCTTGGAAACACTCCATTGCAGGTCCAGAGACAGGGTAAACCACTCATGTTTGCACCTTCACCTTTTTGAGTGAGGCCTCTTAGTGCCCATATTAGGCCTGAAAAATATTAGAACCTGATAATTGATTTAGTCTAAGTATGGGATATTTGTAATATTTACAAATAATTTAAATGGATTTGGGGATTTTTACCATGATACCAACGTGGGTGCTGGTTCACCCAAGGTGCAGGCCAATTCAAGTCTCTCACCAAATTCAAGCCAATAACCTAGCAGGTTGATGTAACATTTCCATTGTTCTGGATTGTTATAAAGGAAAGGTTCATTGGTCTGTCAATCGCTGGATGAAACAGTGTCCCCACTTGATCTGCAAAGTGGCAAGTATTCTTTGTGTCCTGGACAGCCAAATAAATTGTCCAGGAGGATTCTATGTTAACTTTACAAAAAGAAGGTATCTAACATCAGGTGCTTCCAATGTTCTCCTTTACAGTTATAGGTTAATTATGTGATTTAGAAAAGGAGATAATTTTTGTAAACAAAATCATGATGTTGCTAAACAACTTATTTTTATCAAATGGCAATTTTCTTCAAAAGCATGCAATTACAAGGTAGTAGGTCAGGATATATCCAAAAACTAAATAAAAAACGCCAGATTCTACTTTAGGAACTCAGACAATATAAAAGGATCCTTCTAGATGTTTTAATTTCATATTTTTTAAAGCCAAATTTGGCTAAATTGTCTAATGGATAATCGCAACATGAGTTTCATGATAGATTGAAAATAAAAGCACTGCCCTACACATGTGCCATCTTGCTGGCTGGTTTGAAATAAATAGGGCTAAGGTCATATTAAGAGGTTACCTGGTACAAACATTAACTGTACATTATGACCACTAACCTCTACTCATGTCTTCACACTCTTTCGATAAATTTGTGTCTTCACTCTCAGGCAAAAAGAAGTTATTTCTAATGAAGGTAATAATCTTTGGGGCGTGCCATCGGGCACGGTACTGAGGGTGTTTTAGTGTATGAAATGGCCTCCCTAAAGTGGGAGGGCTCACCATAACCTTCAACCCCTCAAAATAGCATTCCCCTGAGTGATTATTAAATTGGACGATGCCCTGGCAGACCCTGGACCTCGTGTTTTGCCCTTGGTACGCAGGATGTAACGCCCTGCTGCTGGACCCTACACTAACTTAGAGCATGGAATTTGAAAGACCCATATATTGCTATCATGTATGTCCACCCAACTCGAGCCACCTTACTCTGAATCCCCACCAACCCAAATGGTTTTGTTCAAATAAAAACATATTGGAACCAAAGATCTTCAATATTGTATCAAATATATATAGAGAGAGTTCGAAAACTTTGAGTACACATGCACATTAGCCAAATTGATGAACACTTTCAGCTCGTTTTATATCTTCAGAAGGATCTAAAGCAATTTTTATTCCACACTGCCAAGTTAGTTTTTATCAAGTTAGAAGGGGAAAAAAATTTAAAATGCCAAGGTGACGACCAGTGTTGCATGGTCCTCTCTTTTTCCAAAGAAAGAACCAATGGGTAGGGGTTTGGTATACATAACCATGTGGTTCTCAAAAAATCAGAGAACATGTCAAAGAGCCTAGTACCTGGAAACACTGGTTCTTTTGAGTTCATAACTTGCCACAGATACTTGAAATTTTTCCAAAGCCTGAAACCAGCAGTTACTTTATAATGAAATATAATAAGAAAACCCACAAGCCCGGGGGTCTTTGATTTTGAAAATGTTCAAAAATCCGGCTTGAGCTAAAAGTTATAACAAAATCAAAGAAGTGCCAAACACTGGTGAACACCCATTTGGAACTACAGAGTGTGATATCTAGAGAACGAACAAGGGAGCTGTGGCCTGTGGACCTCCTTGCTGGTAACTTGTGGCTCTTTCTCCCTTACAGGTAGGTAGCCGGTCTCCGTGCAGAACTTTGCTTTTCTTAAAATCCCTTTACTTGTTCCAGTTGGCCACTGGTGGTGGTCACCCGCGTCCTTACGACTCTCGACCTTTCCAGAGGGCTCAGTGGTATAGAGGCGTGCAGATCACATCCTGTTCCTATCTTTTCTGAAATCTTCTCCTCCTCTTCGGTTCTCCTTCCCTTCCATCAGTACCTTGGAACATCGTGTTCCTCTCTCTTTTGAGGTCTTCTTCTCCTATCCGGCTCTCATCTCACCAGCTGCGCTGTCTGTTCCTAAAACTTGAGCTGAAGTCTTCTCCTCTTGATCTCCGGTTCTCATCAGCTGATCATTTCGCCGATCATACACTCGCGAGTTCCTATCTCTACGTAAGTCTTCTCCTATTCCTCTGACGAGCACCCGTCTGCATGGGGGGAGATGTCCTTTCTTCCAAGTTCTTTTTTCCTGTTCGTTGTTAAACCTTCAGCTGAAGTCTTTTCCTCTGATCACCCCTCAGGATTTGCTGAGATTTCCTTTCTCTCTTTCTTCTCCTTCTTCATGTTTCCGTTCCACTGATATTGGTTTCTAATTTCGCTGCTGTATGTTTCTATTCGAAGGTCGTGTCCTGCTCGCGCAAAGGACTCTGTTGGTGAGAAGGACTCTGTTGGTGAGGGGTTCTACAACTGCTTGGCTTAGTTATCCTTTCTTTCCCTTCACATGCATGAGCATGGTTACGTCCTTCTTGCAAAGAGTTCTGTTGACGTAACTAAGATTCTGTTGCTTGGGAGGAGGGGGTGATAGCTGGGCTTAGTTATGTTATTTTTCCCTCAGCATGGATAAGCATGGTTGTCTTAACATGGATAAGCAAAGGTTTCTGTTGTTGGGGGTGGGTTCACAGCTTGTGTAGTTATGTTTCTTTACTTAACACGGATAAGCGTAGTTCTCTCCGCATTCTTGCAAAATGGTTTCTGTTGGTGTCAGGGCCAGAGGGGGAAGAAATATGGATAAGCATGGTTGTCAGGCATTGTGCTCGATGATGATGTGAAGTTGCTTAAAGAAAGAGGCTAACGATTTTGTTCCCTGCCAGAAGAAGGAAATATTGTGGCTTGCCTGCGGGCCACTTCAGAAGAATCGGTGCATCAAAATGAAATTCGGCAAGATATTGGCAGGAGTAGTTGAGAAGGCGCCTCCAGAGTACCTTGGGAAGTTTTTAAGTTACAAGTTGCTGAAACAACATATATTTCTACATAAGATGGGCGCCTGTCAGTGTGCACTGGCGAGGCAAATCGAGGGAGAGATCGATCTACGTCGCCCCCTTGCATCCGGAGCTGGAGCATCACATTGCCACGAATGCAGTCGACCGATTTACGCCATTGAACACGGTGGTAAGTTCAGATCGTCTGTACATGATGGTGGTGACAATGGTCCGCGAGCAGAGGACCACCTCCAAAGTCAGGTTTTGGAGTTCAAGCGGCTTCTTCGTATCCAGCTCTGGAAAATTAATGTGTTTTTCACCGCCGCAAAGCAATTCTGCTATTTTATCATGACTGTGAGGCATTCTACCACCTGACCAAATGTGTTTTCAGTTTTTAAACTTCTTCACAGAACTTCAGCACGCATGATGTCATACAACTTCAGCATCAGCGTCGTAACTGCCATGATTGAAACACTTTCAAGGCTTTATTGGTATGATTAAAAATGCAGGAGTTGAACAACCAGCGGCTGAACGAGGAAGCCCGACAGAACGTACTTCATCCCTCAGGCCGCAGATACTGGAGCCACGACACACTGCTACGTATAAGGCAACGAATGTTCAGCCTTTCTGCGATGATGGCCCTTCTGGGGAACTACAGTTACTTGAATTTCGCAGGTAAGCAAGCTGACAGATCCCAAACTGTTCCTTAGCTACTGTAACTGAGCCTAAAAAAAAGTTGGCTTCAATCAGGACAATAAGAGGATGGATGGTGCATGATTGATGAAAGTAATTTGTTTGCAGCTTTCATCAAAATCTTAAAGAAACACGACAAACGCACAGGCTCCAACATTCGCGCGGAATTTGTCCAGCACATCCTGCTACAAGAGGATTCTTTTGTTTTCACAAAGGAATTGAATGACTACTGTAGCATATGCCTATCTTTAGTGGGTCAATTTTCGGAGCCACCCACGGCCCGTCGACCACCAGCAGCAGCAGGTACTACTTTTCTCATCCGTGCCAGAGGCGGGCCACTCCTAGTGCCTGCACCAACAGTTGCTGATTCTGGAGAAGAACCTGTGAATGATACGAGTGACTGTGAGTCGTCGACTGAAACACGTCCCAATCCACTGAGAAGACGACCATTGGTGCGATCTCCCTATGCTCGCCCCGCGTGGAGTCCTGCAGAGTGTGTTTATCTGCGGGCAGCGACTGCAGCGGTTGCTGCTGGCATCATGGTTTCCACCACGGTTGGATCTACCCACAACTGTCACTCCATGTATCCCCCCAACGTATGAAATCACAAACTCGTTTGCATGTACTGGTGAAACACCAAGTCTAGAGGTGCAGCTCTCTTATGAACATGAACAAATTTTCCTACATTTTGAAACTCTTCTTCACTTGGTCTTCACTTACATTTTACAGCAAAAACATTTTACGGAATACATGTATGTTTTTTTTTCCTCTGTTATGATACTTGTGTTTTCTATTTTGTTTCTTCTGAATAGGTTTTACTTTCAAAAGTACCTAGTTTCCTCTTTCTATCTTTGATCAGGAAGGGGCAAAGGTTGGGTGTGGTTAAAGGCTGTACATACATGGTTTTGACAACTTTTTTCCTTAGTTTCTATGTTGAAATCAACTCTTGTGTACATAATTAACATTTGGCCCATGAAATTTTTAAAATCGTATTTGGAGTTGAATTTGTTCCCTCCTTATGAACCTAGGCACAACTTCAGAGAGCCAATTGACATCAACTCTTGTGCGTACAACAATAAATCCTGGATGTTCTTAATTTCATTTGGAGCTGGTTTAATTAGATTTTGGATTCCTTAAAAAACTTGGGTACAAATTTAAAGCTGGGCAACACCAACCTCCTAAGTTTAGCAGTTCCACTAAGACACAGTTTATAAATGTGGCTTTCAAAAGGGGGCTATGCACCAATCCTTTCAAGTATATTCCATGACATATTCTTTGGTTCGTTGGACAAGGCCCCTAAAAGGAGTTAAAGGAAATAATTGCACCCGTAATGGTCTTACTACATGGCCTTTTCTTCCTCTTTTTAGGTCCTACTTGTAAATGTCAGAATGGAAGAGTAGTGTGGGGTCTGCTAGGCAGGTCACGTAAGCAGGTGCCATTCAAAAGATCATTCTGTAAAATGCACATGACCACTTTGCAAATCTGCATGAAACTATGTTACGTAATGAAGTGTGGCAAGTAGGGGCCATTGTGCCTGTGAAGAGATTGGGCACCTACCCAATAATAAGTTTATGCAAGCCAAGAGAACTATGTCCAAACTTGTCACTCCAATTGTACATTGCATATTACTGATATGCACAGTTACACACTTAAACAACTCCCCAATTATATTTGTCCTTATCATTACTTTTAAGCAAGTATAAAGATGGACCTCAAGTGGTCTTCTCAAACCACTGCTAGGTATTTAGCACTATGAATCATCTAGTGACATTGATGATTTGGAGATTCATTATTTAATTTCAACTAATAAATATCGAATTGTTATCCATTGTCAACTTATATTTTAAAATACTCTAAAATGCAGGGGTTAATGTCTAAACCTTGAGCCGTTATTTTAGTCCTAAAATACAAATTCAAGAACAATTCATCACTTGTGCATATTTATTTCCTCATTTTTAATTTGGTAACATGGCTAGGTTCAAACTATTAGAGAATTTGGAATTTTTTTCCAACTGTTGGTTAATGCAATAATAATTTCATGGGTTGGACAGCAAGGGGGGGGGGGGGGCAGAAGCTAAAACTTCTGCTTCATGTTCTTCAAGGTTGGGCAATCGCAAGTGGATTTTTTTTGGAACTAGGTTAAAATTTCTCAAATTTAAGTCATGTTGTTATATATACAATTGAAGCTCAGCCTTTAACTTCATTTTATTCATAAACAAGTACCTTTACATTATCTTCTTTAAAATCCTCCAACAGCTCTAAAACCCATGAGTATAATGGTTCCTGGTGTGACCCAGAACAAACCAACGTACCATGCAGGATGGATCTTGTGTGGACAGCAACACTTTTTCATTGTATTTCCATGGAGCCCATAATTAACCGCTGTGGTTAGCTATGTATTAGCAATCCACATGCATCTAGCTACCTAGTAGCCACCTAGAGATGCCTTCTTCACTTAAAGATACCTAAATAATAACCGCCTACGTTCCCTAACTTATTACATATCATACTTATGGGCACTTACAGAGGGGTTACCTTGGTAGAGAAATGGGGAAGTAGAAGGGTCTGCAAGATAGGTTACCAATGTGCTGGAACCTTGGTAACTTGGATGTAGTTCATCTACAACCGAGTCCTAACATGGATATAGAATGGATGGTGCACACTGATAGGCGCTGGGTCACACACCTAATTCCCTGTAATACCACCAAGCTGCTGCACATAATTTGGGAATAATTGCCATGGGATGAAATTATAATTTTTGTAAAATCCTACCTCATTTTTTTCTACTGACGTACTTGGAGAAAGCCCATGGAGGTGGGCTTAAAATGCTGGTGGGTTTTATGAATTTAGCATAATGCTTGTGGAATCGTGGGCTTGAAAGTTTACACTTTTGGTAAAGCCTATTGGTTTTTCTTTTCCTTGTGATACTCGACTGGTACCCACTAGGTATCGTGGGATTTTTTAAAATTAAAAGACAATGGTTTTCTATGCTGTGTTTTGAAGCCCTTAGGGATGGGCTTTAGCTAGGTTTTACCCTACACATTAGTTATATGTTCCTTGAGATTTTTCTTGAGCCCATGAACACCTAATATTTAAACCCCAAAAAGAGTTCAACCAAGTTTCTAGTTTCTATGCAAGCATTCATGACTAACTGAACAAGGAGGACTAAACTGTTATCAAAACGTTGTACTCCCTCCTGAATGAATGCATGTTTTATATATGTACATGAGGTTAACATATGAATATGTAAAAAAAAATGTTGGTTCAAAAAATGCTAATGGGAGTCAGTGAGATTATTTTATAAATTTCATAACTTTTAAATTGTAAGTGTATATTTTAATGTCAATGGTAGGTTACTATCATTTAAATTATTTTTTTATCATCAAATGTTTTTCATTAAATGAATCCTTCACCTTAGTCCTTTGAAAATTTGATTGTTTGTAACACTTTTTTTTTTAAAATTTCAAAAGTCTTTTATTAAAATTTAAAATAAAAATTAGAAATTTAATTTAATCAATTTTTAATTTAATTTCAACAGTCATATTAATGATTTAGCACAAGTTGGAATGGTTATCATAAGTTTAAAATATTAGAATAAAAAAATTTATTAATGCAGTTTGAAATTTAACATGTTTTGACTTTGTTGTGGAATTCTAAAGCTGAAAAAAGTCTTACAAATTAGCTGCCTGTAATTGAATGTACATTGTCAATAGACTCATCAAATGTGATGTGTCAATCCTCAAACATGCCAAATGTCATTTTAGAGTATTTAAGAATTTCAAATTATTTTCATTTGATAAATAAAAATCACATACTCCTTAGTTTTTTTTACGAGGCCTTGAAGACATTGAGCCTTATTCTCAACATTTTAAAAAGTACTGTCATATCCCATATTTGGTAACATTCTGTGCTAGAACCTTGATACTCGGATGCCATTCGTCCACATCTCAGTCATAACATGGACATAGAATGGATCATGGTGCAGTGATAGGTGCTGGGTCACATATGCAATGCCCTGTAATGCCACCAAACTGTTCTGGAAATAATTTGGGAATAATTGCTACCCTTGGATGAATTATAATTTTCATTAGAATTTATCATCTAGATCCCATGAGAAACCCTAGATTCTTCTTCAACCCATGAACATCTAGAACTCTAGGTCCAAAAAGAGCACCAAGTTTCTACACAACAATTCATGGGTAACTTTTAGGTGGACATCCTCCACTGCAAGCTTTTCCCAAACTCATTTGTTTTCTAAATAATTAGTGTGGTGAAGCTTTGAAGAACACATGCATAAGCACAGACTTAAGACTCATACTTGGTACCTCTATATTTGTGCATTATACAAGTCAATGCCATGAAGTAACTGCCATGAATGGAGCTCCATCTTGTATATGATATGAGGTTTATGTCACCACATATAAACTATCCCCCAACACAATTGTACATCTGCCAGGAACACATGTGGACACTTCTTTACACATCTAAAATATGTGCTGTGCAAGAATATTATCATAATGTAGTTTTGCAGATACAAGAAAATGTATGTAAGTTGCTTCCAAGTCCCAAACTAATTCCATGTGTCCACAAAAATCTAAATGAAGATCTCCATTCATTCAACAATTGTCATTTTGTCAATCCTTTGAACCTCTTTCAATTGGCAATACCTTTAATTGCAGTAGATTAATTAAATACTTGCAGGAGGGTGCAAAGACTGGGCATTTGGTGTGGAACTTCGTTCTGTTGTACCTAAGTAGATCTCATGATCCAACAACCCGCACATGACATATAGAGGTGTATAGTCCCGATAAAATTCCTCCTCAGAAGTAGGCAATTGGTTAATTGCACCAAGAGACATGAGGACACCACATTGCCTGGCTAACCTTCCGAACTCTGGCAGAAGAACATAGAAGTCTTGGGCTTCCACATGATGCACATAATTCCAGCGGAGATTCGAACCAGTGTGCCGATCATGCTTCTTCAGTATCTTAACTGAAGCTGCACAACAATATATCCAAGAGAGAAATTTTTTTAAAAATGTTCAGTCCAAATGTACAGAAGCAGCACTGGCTGAGGCCTTTGAAACTGTATTTTTCCTTAGTTTACAATATTCCTGCTGCTGAAAGAACCATGAGTTTTCTTTGCAGGCTAGCTAAATGCATCAGGCCCCATGAGCAAGGTTAACAGAAAACTTTGGACATCACATGTCTTGTCATTCTACAAACACAGGTCAGCAGCTGCTGAAGACATCATGGGAATTGAATGCAAAAGTGCAATAGTTTCTACCTTCATAGTTGATCTTACTGGAATACTCCAGTGTGCGAAAATCCACGAACAGATTGGCCATCCACCACCGAATTCTTTTGAGCATGCCCACGTCCCAAGAAAGAAAGGAAGAGTGAAGATAGTTTTGCTTAGCTTCCTCCTCTCTCCTCATCAGATCCAGTTGCTGCACAAGCATTAAAACTAGAGAAAGATCAACAGCTGCTTCTCATGTGCTGCTACCTTGCAGTGCTACAGTTTGTTATATGACCATCATGACAACATATCGCTCTCTAGCTCTAAACAGACAAATGAATTATGCATGAGCCATGCGTTCTCTACATCCAAACGGTTTCAAGACCTTCGTGGCAGACCTGCAAGAAATGAAGATGCCATCATCCACATGTGGTGGCTTACCATCATGAGTGCAGTGTTATGCTGGAGGCGAGCGATGAAAAGCTTGTTGATCTTTTGGAACTCTGCATCGAGCATGCGCTTGAATATCGTCACTTGATAACGGAGATGGACATCAGTGTTGTCGCCTGTAGAACGAAAGAGCTCGTGCAGGAAGACCTCATCCTCCTCATCTATACCTGAATTGCAATTCACAGGCCGCTCAAGACGGGCCTCTACACCCTCGCGTGGTGCCGTCAACATGGGCTGCGAATTTCCTTGGTTAGCATAAGCCATAGCTGTGCTTGGCCAACCCATCAACATACCGTTGGACCATGCCACCAGCATGGGCTGCGAATTGCCCCAAATGATACCTGGTTTTAGCCAACCCAACTGTACACCGTTGGACCATGTCTGGGGCTGAAAAAGCAAGGGCTGAAAAATACCACAAACCATAGCTGTGCTTGGCCAAGTACCCAGCTGCACTATACTGTTGGACCATGTCCGGGGCTGAGAAAGAAATGCATCATCGAAATCCAAATCCTCGATGTCTTCTAGTCCACAACTCGTAGTCGCTGTGCTACGGTGGTACTCACTGCGACTACCCAGTTCGACCCAACCGTGGTCATGGGCGAGGCCGGAAACAGGCAAAGCAGCCGGCTCATCTCCGCCGGAGGCGGATATGCTCGATTGCACAAAAAGCTTGATATGCTCCTTAAGCATCTTATAATCCAAAAACAGCTGCTCTCTGTAGTTCAGAGGCATGATCATCATGGTTCGCGACAGTTTCCGTCCGAACTTCATCTTGCCCAGACCTCGAATAACTGTATCACCTCTCGCGCTTGATCGCCTCAATCAGAGCACTGCCAGCACTCACCTTATAATGCACAAAAATGGGGAAAAAAAAAACAACACCACATATCTATGAACTTGGCTGCATTTAAAACTCGACAACTATCTATAAAAGGACTTGAAGGGACCTGCAATGAAGCATGCGGAGGTTTGCAATCACCTTGGCAATGTGCGTCTACAACCGGGAACTTGGAAGAAAAGAGCACTGAGGAAGATCGCCTCAGGCGCCACTCTTTGCACGTGTCAACCAGGAATGATCTGCAAGCTGCTTCAGATCGGGACAGCTGAGCGTGGATTGCACATTCCTATGCCACAGTCAAAGAAACCAGAGTAGTTCCCAGACCACGAGAGTGAACCTTCAATGTGGTAGCGTGAATAAGGTCTGATCTCTTCTTCACCTCTGATCTCTCCGTCGTCTTCTCCGTGCTGCTGTTTTTTACTTACCGTTCAAAGTAGAAAGTATGAATCCCTTATACGTCCTTATATCTGCAGTACAATATGTACTTGGGTCATAAAAGAAGAGGAAACCAAATGTACACAGAGACGTGTAGCAGGCGGGTATCTATCCAGTCGGTCTGGCGATCTTGCACCTCTGTTGAACATTTCTCCTTAGGTCGGCAGCTTGTGATCTCGACCCTGTCGAACGCCCCTTAGCCGTTACAACAAGTCACTACTCAACCCCAAAACGATGGAGAATTGGGACGTTGGTGGGCACCACCATAGTTGGTCCGCGGCCATTTAGCCATATGTATTGAGGTGGTTCTTCACACCGGCTGCTTGTGTTTGACAACTCCAGCAACATACGTACTGTCCAAACAGGGTTACCAAAAGCATTCCTATTGGTCTTTGCTGTAAGGTAAAGGCCCCCCCTCACGTTCCTACTGGTCTTTAGTGCAGGGTAAAGCCCCAGGGGCAGGGCTTTATCAGAATAAGGAGCTCAGGGCAGGCATGAATCTGGGGAAACTAGCTCCCAAAGGGTGTTACATTGCCAAAAAAAGCCTACAGTTTCCTTTTTTTTTTTAAATTCTATGATACCCAATGGGTATCTGCAGGGGGTATCATAAGAAAAATAAAGAAACAAAAGATGGCTGGGCTTTCTGAAAAATGTAATGCTCGCCTCTCCAGGCATAACACTTTTAGAAAAACCTGCCAGGACATTGCACCTGATAATGCCGTGTCCAAAACACTACAAAAAACCAGTCAGGTGTTTACAAACATGTATTTTGTACAATTTCAAGAAGTCTAGTGTATAAGAGTTTTTTGAGAACCAGTAAGAAAAACTGTTGATATTTCATCCCTATGACGAAAGCCCCTAAACTGGATGGAAATGGATGAAAATCTACACACTTCCATCAACCATCCTCCTAGCTGGTGGGTGGGAAAAGAATCCATCCAAGTCCCCCCTGGAATTCATGGAATTCATGGATGCATCCACACAAGACATGTGTCTACTTTCTCTTGATGCAATGCATCCTCAGAAGGTATTTTTATACCATTCTTTTGGAGTATGTTTGTTTTTCCAATTTCCCAGTTCCCAGTAAAACTGTCATGTACCCCACTTTTGGCAACCTTAGTCCAAATTGTACCACCATTATAAACTCCCCTTGCAAATAGATAGATAGAGGTGTCCCACCTTTGTCCATCAAATTATCTATTGGACAATGACTTAGAGTTCTTTTTTTTGAACCTTGTCTTTGCTTTTCTGAATGGACACATCTATCCAACTTCATCACTTTGTTTCCATTACACACGGACCTGAGTTTTCAGAATGATACACTTGTTGGCTTGGCTTCTCCCATAGCGAAGAGACTGCAAATTGGCACTTAGGATCTGGGCATAAAAGTTTTGCTCAAACTTAACCCAATGTGTGACTGACATCTGGAATACTACAAGTGTTTATATGATGGATGGGCATGTTCCCAAAAAGTGAATGCATCTAGATGAGAAGTTCTGGATGCAGTAAGGGAAGTTTTAGTTTGAAGTTTGCATGATTTAAGGGCAGAGTCATTCTGCTATCCATCGCTTGTTTTGCTCTCTTTTGCTCATTTCACTGCTGGCCCATTTTGCATGTGGAAATGTCAATTTTATGGGTGAATATTTTGGTAGATTTTAAGGTCTGAACTCTTGAATAAGACTATACATTTCTCCAAAAGTTACATGCAGTTCCATTTGTACACAATATCTGAGATTATTGGTAGCTATGCTGGGCTGAAGGGGGGAATGCCAAATAAAGTATAAGAGAAATTAAGTGGCATTGGTTGACAGTGACTACATGAACAGACTTGACTAGAGATATTGCCCATGATATGCGTTGGATTGTGTGGGCCAGCACTCACCAGTGCACCATCTGTTAGAACTTACCCATTGACTCAATTGTGGATGAACCCAATTTGGATCTATCCACTGTTGTAACCTATCCTGTATACCCTCCTTCCAGCTCACCGTAAGTCTAGATAAACTACCTACTTAATCTGTGGGTAAGTATTATAGATAAGTATGTAGGGAATGTAGAGTTGTTACTATGTAGGTGCTAATGTAGGTAAGGCACAGGAAGATACATGTGGATGGTTGGTACATAGCTAGCCACAAGCTTAGCTTTGGCACAGGACTACAACCAAAAAGTGTTTTCCATTCACATACCATCCATCTTTCATTGTGTGCTGGTGGGCACTATTTCACTAGATGATCTCATATAAATATCATACTTAAACATAGATATAGTACCAGTTCATGGGTTAAAATCCAGACCAAATGAGCTACGTGAGAATAATGATAACTAGACACAAGATGGGAATTACATCCTCAGGAGTCAGGTCATCAAGTGGTAGACCTTTTAGGTTTTGGGATGTTAAAGTTCACACTCCAGGAACATATTCTTTTACATCACGAACAGATTTTTCCTTAGATATACATTGTCTCCACGTCAACACTCCAACTTTTGATCAACTTTCTCAGCATTGTTTCTAATTTAGACATATGTTGTAGTTCTGTCTTTAATGCTATTTGAAATTGGCAAGTGGTAGAACTTTGGGAGGCAGTCCTATAGGATCCCAAATCCACTTCGAAGATTTTATTTTTAAATCTTTGGTGAGTTAGGTATTTTGTAGTTGTTTTATGTCCATGTAGTTTTTGAAGGATCCAATTCAAAAACCTACTCTTTAGGTTAGGCATTAAGATTAATTAGGCATGACGTGACATGTAATGTTGTGACATTCGGTGTCGTAAGGGTGGAAATCCATAGCAAATTCTACTGAACAAAAAGACTAAAACCAGTCAAAGGTAGAAATTAATCAACCAAAAAGATATGCATGCACATATATACATACAATGCACAATAGGAGGCTGACATGAAATTCTCATGTATCTGTCATGCATGTATGCAAGGCCTCATACATGACGACTGGTTACAGGCATACCAATCATGCCTTTTAGGGTTAATGTATGTTTTTAAGTTACTGTAAGCTATTAGGTGTTTTAGGGTTATGGTTTGTTTAGGGTTTCAACTTGTTGACGGTTGTATAAAAGGCCAAGCTCTTCTTTTCTCTTGTTAGTTTTTTTTAAATTCCTTTGTCAAGGAGAGTTTCCTCCATAGTTAGACTGGATTTCTACATGCTTACGACCACTATTGCATGGCCACTGTTTACATACACTATGTTTTATTTCCTTCTTTTCAATTTAATTCTAGAAAAACTGCTCTCTGTCACTTAATGTTGAAAGCGGCAGATTTTTCTTGGTTTTGAATTTCTTGGGTTTCTTTTGCTTGTTGGTTTCTTGTGTTCTTGAATTGTTGCTACTTCTTCTTCTTTTTCAACTCTTGTACTGCAACTACAACAAGAACAACAACAACCATAACTAGTAACAACATAAGCGAGGGAAAAGGGACACTAGAAACAAGCTACAAGTTGTGAAGTTCTTAATTCCGAAGCTTCACAAGGAAGAAGGAACAAACAGCTCCAAAACTTGTTTTACTACCAACTTTAGGTCTTGGGAGCACACATGCACACACACACATAAGGTGACTACAATACAAAATCTACATTAGGTGATGCAACCCCACATACACTTGCTTTCTTTGTACACAGGTTTTGAGGTTAGCATTTAGGTTGTGCACCCCTATGTGTTTTTGAGCTTGCAGTCATGTAATGAGTAGCCTTTGTAGCAGTTCTAGAAGAAGGAAAAAAAAAAATTAAAAAACATGAAGTAAAAGAAAAATAAAATCTCTCTTCTTTTCTACATGCCATTGCCATAGAGTTCACGGACGTGGGCCGCTTTGCAACGTCGCCGCTAATGCAATCCGTCATTTTGTTCAAATGTTTTGTTACGTTGTTTCATTCAATCGTTCTGTGACGCTGTTTCGTGTGACGTCCATCACCGTTTTGTTCAACGTCCATCCCCTTTCGGCTAACATCCGTTGCCATCCATCCGTTGTCATTCATCCCCGTCAACGCATCGTATTCTTCAAACCATACATTGTGTTATAACTTTGTACCTAATGCTCTATATTGTTACAAAATTTTGGGGCATGGGACAACACCATGTCTTCGGATGATGAAATCACTACCGCTCAACCAAAATTAAAGTATCAACCACAAAATAACACACAATCATTTGAACTAATGTCTTTAAGCTTATGATCTTCACGACAGTACCATCAAGCGTCTATAACGCCACTATCATCCAATACGATTCCTACTAGGAATTCAGGTTTAGGTTACACTACATCAACCGTACATTAGATCCATTTGGAGGGGTTAATAAATGGGGTACACTTGTTGTTACACTAGCTTTCACACCATCACCATATATTCCATTGCAAGCTGTCACCTCTACACCCATATACACCATGGAGGTCAACAATTCTTCTGAGAAAATTTAAAAGTTTAGTGGAAGGTTAAGTACCATTTCTTTGAGGGAATTCAAGGCAATTTTCTTAACTGTGGTTTATGAATTAGAACTCAAATATGACGCTAATTACACCGAGGCATTTGCATCCAAACAATTGGCCCTATGTGCATTATGAGACATTGGATGTCTACAAGTAACATTCTTCAAGGATTTTGGGCGTCACCTAGATCCCCAATCCAACTTATGCCACAACCATTGCCACCACCTCTCAAGCTGCACTATAAGTTGCCATTACACATCATGGGACTGTGCACAATAATCCAAATCCAATACCTACTTCAATAAACCTCTTTCCCCAACAACTCATCGTTGCTATAATGAACATTCCTCCCACCATTGATGTGTTAGCTTTTGCTAATCCAATGGGGAATTCTTTCGAGTTTTTGAGTTGGAATTTTTGATTAAAAGTTCTGAAAAAATTTACAACTCACCACCTTCTTTCGACAGAAAGATGAAACCCTCAAGATGCTATATGGGAAGCTTCTTAAGCTCAAAGAGGATACTTAAAGCATCATAGACCTAGAATCTACCCATCGGTATCTTCGTTCATTGAAAGGTATTTTGACATTCCATGTGCAAGTTTTACAACGAATTTTTGCATAATTTGGAGATTTGTACACTTTGCTGGATGTGTACAACATTTCTGAAAAGTTCAAACTAGTTCATGCACACTATGAGGCCAGTACTATGAGGCCTTCATCACGTTCAAGGCCTCAACCTCCACCAACAGCACCAACCAGATCATCACATTCTTTTTCAAAGGCTAAAGCAGTGCACTCGATTCCACCCATCCTACCTTTTTGCAACTCTTATGGCAATCTTGCGCATAAAGTTAATGAGTGCAACATTCCTTCCAAAGATCTCTTTTGTGATTATTGTGAGAAAGAGGGACATCAGGAAATTGTTTATTTTGCCAAGTTCTTAGAATAGAAGCAACTTTGATTATCACAGAAAAATCTACCAGCATTTTCCACTGCCCTTTAACTAGAAACCAAAGCACCTCAGCCTTCCACTCAAGCTTTCCCCACTAAGGGTAATTCCAATAAAAATGTTAAGAAGAAGGAGCATAATGCTGACAAGAGGGAGATACTTCAAACCCATGCCGCTCAAATTCAAACTCTGCAAAATGAATTCGAATCATTGAGGGCCCAACTTGTTAATCTAAAAAGCAAGTCTTCCCAACCATCTAATCATGCCTAATTTGTATAAGGTTCACAATTATAGGAAGGACCTCTTAGGTCATTCTATGGCCTCTCACATGATGCCATTATTGGGGAGTATGTTTTTTCCAATGCACACAATTTTAGTTTCACACCAGAATTTGCCAATTTTTTTTGCCCTTCCTATTTTGCGACATAAGAGGCTAGTGTGGCACTCAGAGTTTTTGCCACTAGGCAGGTAATTCAAATTGATGGATTCGCATCTGGTTCAAGTCCTATTACTAAGGCTAAAGGAACTCAAGCAGTCATGCCATAATCTTTTCATCTTCTTAACACGAGAAAAGAATGCACCTTGTTGATGAAGGGGGAGGAGACTATTACACCACAAGCTACTAAGGCATCAAATTCTCTTGTCCCAGGAGTACATGTACATTAGGAAAACACACAATTTTCCACTGATTAGCTTATGGAGTGCCAACTTTAAATGCGTGAAGTGGCGCAAAAGCTTGTGAATACATTGTTGTTTAATTTTCAAGATTTGAAACTATGCACCAAGGACATAATTGTAGTACTAAAAGATACCATGAACACTACATCAAGTCCTCTACCAATCCCTAATCCACATGCTATAAGGGTCCCATCCAACATCTTGGAGAGACACTCGATTGGTTCACGTGTTGCAAATGGTGTTCATAATCTGGTCATTAGTTCTAACATGGTTAAATTAGTGAACTTTCCTACCTCTGATTTTGCATTCACATATCAAAAAGGAGCTAAGAACACCTCACTTGTGGATTTGTTATTCAACAAAGGCGTTGTGGATAGCCATTCTTTGCACAAAGTCTTTCATTCATTTTCGAAAATGGTGCCTAGTGAAAAAACTTCCATCACCACTAGAGTTACCATTATCAACAATACTGAATCAACAATCCAAGTGGGAGGACATACATCCAGAGTGGTATTTCTTGATACAAGTACCTAACCGATGATTCTTAGAGTTCAATTTGCTAAGAAGATGGGCATGTTCAATTCCAAACTATGAAAATATATGTGGTAAATTCGCATTGCTAGTGGGAGTGTAGAGGAGGTACCTAGGGAAAGCTCGGATTTGATTGCACTTAACTTCAATGAAAATATAAATCAAGAGTTTTACCTATAGGTCAGATGTTTAGTCACCAATGCAACTAGTTACGATGTGCTCATTAGGCAAGAGGCCCTGTTTCCACCAAGTTTCCGAATTGACAATTCGTTCGAACATGCATACTATCGAATGGATTGGAGACTGATGGCCACACTTAGGATACATATCCCTTGATTTACATGGGAACAATAGTCCTATGGCTCACCATTGTTTACTCAAAGAAGCACACACCATTTCCTACATCCAACAAACCAGCCATGAATGGATAAGATGAAATGAAGAAGAAACAACTTACACCCAAGCTACTGAAAGTTTGAAAGTGGTTCCTATTGACATTCAACACAGACCAGAGGTTCAAAGCAGCCCACAAGCACTTGGTCAAAGCTCTGTTTAGTTTTGAGAACATGGAGAGCCATGGTGAAGCGATTAAGTTAATATTTCGTCAATTAATCACTTGGACACTACATAAGGAGGGGATTACATTCTTAGAGCTCTTTGGTGGTATTGTTACAAGTTTTGAAGCCCAATTATAGTTAGGGATGGTGGTTCGAAGGTATTTCTACGTAGACATTGATTCTATTGCAAGGCAAGTGGTGGCATCGAGAATGATGGAGCTCACGGCCAGTTTTCCACAACAATTTGCAACCACCGCATGGAAGGCCAATTTCACTTTCTAGCCCTCTAACATACAACTAATTCAAAAGAAGCATATGGAATTACTTGGCCCCATGGACCTCATCATTTCAAGTTGGGAATGTCAAGGATTTTCAATGACTAGATTTGGAAAAAACTTGAATGACACAAGATCTAGTCTTTTCACGAACATGGTACGATTGATCACTTAGGTTTAATCCATTTCTCCTATGTTTGGTTTTGTAATTGAAAGCACCCCTTCTCAGCTTGACCTAAGGGAGAAAGTCCAAAAGCATTACACATTGGTTAAGCATTACCTTGGAAAGTCGTTCTTACTCAATGCGGCACAATGCGGTTCCTATGCACACTAGCTACACAACTAGTGGACCAACCTTGCACCACTCTCAGTTTTATAGTTAACTCTGAAATACACCATTATAGACCCCAACTTGCCATTTTTCACATATTGGATGATTAGAACTCCTGTTAATTACAAAGCAAGAGAAATTTACTTGGTTTCTTGCGAACACAATAGGAAAACCAAGAGGTGTTTGGCCCACCTTTATTTCCTTCCCAGGAACACACGCCTTTCAAGGAGATGGACCAGGCTTGGTGTATTATCATGTTTCAGTCATTTGGGATGAACCAAGCCCAAAAGAAAGAGAAAGGGCTATGGGGTTCCAAACTAGCACTACAACTCACACCAAGGTGACTAGATTGGAACATAATGTTTTATTAAGGAGAGGCATGGACCTAAACTCCCTTACATGGTTGTTGGTAACTTGTGTATTCTTTTAAATGTACACAACACAAACACTGATTCAATCAGCTTGTAGTTCTGGCGATGCGACTACATGGCACCTTGACCAAGTAGATTTGCCTATCTTTAACACTCTACACTACACTTTTAGTGTTGGGGGGGAAGAGGTACCATGTAATTTGACTCAAGTTGTTTTTGATACACCTAGAGGTACATAAGCTTCTGGAGAAACAATACAACCCTCTATGAATCTTCATAATTGGATAGTGGGGAACCTAATACACCAGGTTCTTTAAACAGACTTTTCAATTCCATTCCATGTGTTTCCAACTAACTTTTCACCACAGGGAACCAGCTCACCAAAAAGGAGAGAAACCAAGTCATAGATTTGCTAATTAAGTATGAAAATGTGTTTGCATTCTCAATGAAAGACTTAGGTAGGTGTAAAACCATGTAGTTTTTTATAGACCTTACAAATGAAACACCCATCTATCAAAGGAGGCATAAGTTGAACAAGCATAAGTGGGAACTGGTAAATAAAATATGCAAAGAGCTCCATGAGGTTGGTCTTATTCAACCATTAAGTTTTGATTTCACAACTGTTAAAATAATGCCAACAAATAAAGATTCAGTTGGATTATGGACTAAGAAAAGGATGTGTGAGGATTATAAGCCGTTGAACCTAGTTACACCTCAAGACAGGTACCCCATGCCCATCCCTAAAGCACTATTTGATAGCATTGGAGACTTAAACATTTTCGCAACTGTGGATTTAATGCAAGGTTTTAACCAGATTATGCTCGTTACAAAGGATTGCAAGAAAACAACATTCCATGGAAGCAACAAGTTATGGGAATGGCTTGTGATGCCTTTTGGATTGAAAAATGCACCTATCTTCTTTCAGCGACTCATGGACCAAATTCTCGAAAAGGCAGATTTCCTGAAATGTTACATAGATGACATCCTAATGCATAGCAAGGGTCCCGTGCACTTGGTTCATCTTGAGGAGCTATTCAAGAGGCTCCACGAATTCAATATGAAGATCCATCCTAAAAAATGTGATTTTGTTGTCACCTCAATAGTCTACCTTGGACACAAAATTTTGCCAAATGGTATTATGGCTTATTGGGCCAAAATAGTAGCCATTTTGGAGATGCCCAATCCTATTGATGTTCACACTTTGAGGAGCTTCATTGGACTATGTAATTACTACAGGATTTATGTCCAAGATTTCAATACTATTATTCATTATTTTTGTGCATTATTAAAGAAGGATGTTGCTTGGACATGGAGTGAAGAGGTTTAGGAAGCTTTTAACACACTCAAGGAAAAGCTTTCAGATTTCCCCATTTTAAGAATACCTAATTTCAACAAGGTCTTCATTATACACATTAATAGGAGTGTTCTTAATATTGGTGTTATTCTTAGCCAACTTGATGAGGAAAACAAGGAATATGTTATCACATATGCATCCCAAAATAACAAGGCTGAAAGCAACTACTCTTCATATGAGGGGGGTGTCTTGCTGTTGTGTGGGTTGTCATATATTTCAGGCCCTATCTTTATGGCACCAAGTTCACTTTATATACTGACCACTAGCCTATCAAATGGTTGATGACCAACGACAAGCTTACTGGTAAATTAGCTTGTTGGGTGCTTATATTTGAAAAATATGAATTCAAGGTTATTCATTGACCTAGTATTACACATTAGAATGCAAATACCATGTCACAGAAACCCCTCACTACCTTTAAAGATTTATTAGAAACATCTATTGCATCTAATTATCTTACACTATTATAATGTAACCTAGTTGAACATCCCATTATGGATATATGGAAGGACTTGGACATTTTAAGGTTACTTCAACATGGGGAATACCTTCCCCAAGTTACATCAAGTCATTAGGATCGTATACAACAACGATCCAAACGCTACTCATGGAAGGACAATCACCTTGTCCGATGCTTACCACAAGGCGACAGAGTGGTTCCTCCATGACATGAATAACCTAGTCTTATTCAGAATGTATAGTCGGAGCTTGAACACTTTGGAATTAAACGTATTTATAACCTTTTCACTCTTCATTACCATTGGAGAGGCATGTATGTTCAAGTTCGAGGCGTTATTGCTAGGTAAAAACAATGCAATAAAGTGAGAACTTCTTTTTCTTCTTGATAGTTCATGCTTTCTCCACTCCTTATTCAGGGCATGTTCTATTATTGGTCATGTGATTTAACTAAAGAGTTACCACAGACCTCCAGGGGTAATGTCTACATCATGATTATGATTGAACATTTTTCAAAATGGGTCAAGCTTGTTGCGTTGCTGGATAAGTCATCATATAGCACCAGTCATGTTTTCTTACAATAAATCCTAAGTAGGTTTGGGGCTTATGCTGAGTGCCTTATTGATCAAGGATCAGAATTCAAAAGAGAATTCCAAAACCTATTTGATCACGCTCTCATTGACCATTGTCGAACTTCAAGGGATCATCCCCAAGTTGATGGCCTTGCAAAGAGGATGGTTCAGACATGTAAGAAAGGACTTTAAAAGATTTGCGTCACTAGAACAAAAAGGATTGGGACCTGGCCCTACATTACATCACCATGGGTTACAAGATGTCCAAACACGCCTCTTTGTCTCATTTCTCTCTTTAGTTTCTACTTTTTGGGAAACATCCCATTCCACCTTCTTCCATTGTTGCTCAAATGGACCAAGTTGTGAACTTGCACTCCCCAACCACTTGGGCTAAGGTCATCGCAAAAAAGGTTACTTTATTGAGGAGGGTTATGCCCATAGCAATGGAAAACTTGTCCATTGCACAACATCAAGACACTTTATGGTATGCACACAAAGGAAGTGGTAGTTACAAACCTAAAGTGAGATAATTTGATGTTGGTGATTTTGTGTATCACTAGCGGCAACCTAATGATACTTTAGATACTTCTTACCGTCGCACTATCTTGAGGATTAAAGTAATCAGGCCTTTAGGTTTGTTGGAATTGTAAGGAGCTAACAAAGACACAATTCAGGATCACTCCAAAAATTGTGCACCCTACCACCTGTTGAATTTAAATCCTATCATCATCACGTCGACTTGGATTCCTCCATTTGCCTGTCCATGTCAGGTATGTCAAAGGACAGATGATACTAATCAGATGTTGCTTTGCGATAATTGTAATGGTGGATACCATCCATTCTACCTTAAGCCAAAACTCATTCAAGTTTTCGCTGGCATTTGGTACTATTCATCATGTTCTTTTGTAGCACTTTGATTTCTACTTAGACCATGCCATGTTTTTCCCCGTTCAAGTCTAGGGGGGGGGGGTTACATGAAAATTTCATTTCAGCCTCCTCTTGTGCATTGTATATATATGTGCATAAATCTTTTTTTGGTTGATTAGTTTCTATCTTTGATTGGTTTTAGTCTTTTTGTTCAATAGAGTTTGTTATGGATTTACACCCTTATAACACCGAACATCACGACAATTGTCGTGCCCGTATGCATGGCCTCACACATGATGACCGATTACGAGCATGCTAATCATGCCTTTTAGGGTTAATATACATTCTTAGGTTACTGTACACTATTAGGTGTTTTAGGGTTATGGTTTGTTTAGGGTTTCAGCTTGTTGATGGCTGTATAAAAGGCCAAGCTCTTCCTTTCTATTATTAATTTTTCTAGAATTCCTTTGTTAGGGAGAGTTTCGTCCATAGTTAGACTAGATTTCTAAATGCTCATGATGGCTATTGCACGACCACTGTTTACATACACTACATTTTCTTTCCTTCTTTTCAATTAAATCTTTGGTGAATTAGGTATTTTGTAGTTGTTTTATGTCCACATAGTTTTTGAAGGATCCAATTGAAAAACCTACTCTTTAGGTTAAGCATTAAGAATAATTAGGCACATTTCCTCAAATGATTCTAAAATATACTCACACAATTGAATAGATCTGCCTATAGAACACATCATTTGTATATAACTATTTTAAGAGGATAATTTCAATCATGTAAAAAATGGAGTGGGTCACACTTAGAACCAATGTTTTCTTTTCAATGTTTTGTGATTTAGCGGAGGGGGCAATCATCATAAGCCAATATAGCTAAATTTGGCTATCAGAAAAATATGAAAAGAAAAAATTTAATATATTTTAGCTACCTACTTGAACCACATATAGAAAACTGGTGACTTTTTAAAAGATTTGTTTGGAGATGTTAATTGCCAATTTTGGCAGATTTGTTTTTCAAAAAACCATTGAATTTGCAACAAATTTCCGCATGAAACAGGAGGCTGCTTAGAACTGCCAGGGAATTCCAATGCACATATTACTTCACAATCGGCTCATGTTCAGTGCTCACCACATTGTTCTAGCAGCTCATTTGTTTTGGATCTATGGAATGTCTCTTGCAATCCCAGGTACGAAAGTACACTCATAAAGTTTGCAGCCTGAACCAAAATTAATTGAATCGTAGCCAAATAATCCAATTGCAACTTACAATTTTAGTGGTGCAAGTATGTTAGAGATCAATCATCCACCTGCACAGTTCATTTACTTGTTTTGGGGATTCCTGTTGGTGAGATTCCAGTTCCAACGTTTTGCTTTCAAGCTTCATACAAGTCCAAACTAGAGTGCAAGCCTCACAGATGAACTTGCTTAATTATGTGAATTACAAGTACTAATAAATTAGGCTGTAATTCGCTCGGCATGGTCCAAAATGATGTACAACAACTACTTGCTAGCCTGCTGCAAGAAAGTGCAATCTGCTCCTCCCAATGTAATTTCAACAAACTTGGTCAAGCAACCCTGCACTGTTTCAATTTGGACCACTGGTTTAAATTTTTTTGCATAATTGATGTACAGACATCAATGACAAGTGTGCGGTCCATTGTACTAGTTCACAAAAGACAAAACCACTGCACTGTTGCTATAGCTAACTTCATGGCCAGTAATATAACTGTACATATTGTATAGCGTATAAGTAATTACCAAGTAATCACCAGTGTCATCTCCATGGTTTTTTCTTTCTTTAAAATTGTGGTTTTGAAAGTTTATCAATTTTTCTCATTTAATACACAAATTTTTTTCGAATTTTCACCCAAAAAAATCAATTTTTTTTTTCCACCAAAGTGCCATAACACATTCTGTGGTATTTGAATTTTCAAAAAACTACAGGTTCAGGTTTTCAAAATATTTCAGAATCAGAGAACTGCCAATTCTGGTTTCTTGAAAAAATCAGAATGCCCAAATCTTCACCAATGCATACTAAGGGTTGCTTTACACTAGGGGTGGTTTCTTGAAAAAATCAGAATGCCCAAGTCTTCACCAATGCATACTAAGGCTTGCTTTACACTAGGGGAGTCAGGGCCTAAAAAACTTGGGGTCAACTTTGAACATTTTGGGCTTGTTGCTTGGCCCCAAGTTACTAATAAATGCTAGAACATTGATGTCAGGATATTATTAAATGCTGAAACATTGGCACCAAGGGTTGCAAATTGGCCTCCCAAATGCGATGGTATTGATGAAACCCTGCCAAACATTTTATAAAGAAAGCACCCAAGAAAGGGCGAGAAACCAAAACAAGGGGCAAGGACCAAAGTCCAGGCAAGCCAACAGCCCAACAAAGGCGGGCCACAAGGAGGAAAGGAATTCCATGGTATCCTTTTTCCTGCCTTGGGGCCAATACAAGGCCATAGCGTTCAGCATTTATTGACACTAACTTTGGGCAGATCGAAAAGAGTTTTTCTAGTTCAGCCTTGGCTCCTAGTGTAAAAGCCCTTGGGGCTGATTCCAACTTTTGCACCAAAAGGAATGCTTGATTTGGGTTGAACATTGGCCCTGACTCCTACTGCAAAGCGGGCCTAAGATTCTTCGCTATGGGCAGAGCCAATAGAGCACATGGCCAAGCTAAGAACTAGCTAGTTCTACACTGGTGGTAAGAGCACAAGAGCTGTTGGCAGGTGGACTTTGTTTGATTGGCATGTGAACATACACCCGCTGGGTGATCATTAATTGAACAGTGTGGCACACTTGGAGATTTAGGGATTTCTTTTTCAAAAAAATTGTGTTATATAATATTGCGAAAATATTCCAAAAAACCAGTTGAATTTAAACTAGAAAAACACACATTCAGAAATATTTCTCAATTTCTTTTGTCTAGAAATCAACAAAATTTGTGGGAAAAAAAATTACTGGAATCACCCTGAACATTTTGTGTGTGGGTGAAGCCCAAGGTGGGCAAATTTTCCAAAGTGTCTTTGGCCTATGATAAGGCAGTAGCAGGGCCAGCCCAAATACACAAAGAAATTTCTAAGTAATTTGTAAAATTACTATGGGCTTTGCACTAGAAGTTACATCGTGCAATGTAATTAATAAAAAAGTGTCATAAACTAAAATAATTGATAATGTTATAATATATGTTTTTGTATCTTTTACATGTCATAATTTATATTTTATAATTTGATCATTTGTGTCTATAGATATATATACACATGAATTTATCTGGCTTTACCTTATTAGAAATCCACTTTCAATTGCTCAAAATTTCTTCAAGTTTAAATGACCATTGGTATTTCTTATGCTAGAAATTGAAGTATGTTGCAGTTTTTGATAGCACTAGTGTGTTAGCACTTTTTGTTAGCTGCTAGAAAACTTGGACATAGACCTAGTTACCAAACACCCTAACACTAGACCCTAGCTATCTAGGTCCCTAGACCTCTAGCCTGAGAACTGAACTTGGGTACAAACTCTTTTACCCTACCCATGTATCAAAAAAATTAAAATCTCAAATGGAGCCCTGAGTTATATAAGGTCTATGTCCTAGTTTTCTAGGTGCTAGGGTTAGCAATGGTTTAAGGTTTAAGCTATACCTTAGCATCTAGGGTACCCGAAGCAAAGGTTTTTCATAACACCTAGTAACCTTGCAACAAGTTTGTCACACAGCTGCCACCTCCACAAGAATAAAAATGCCCAACTGAGAACTTGGGCCTCTCTTTGCTCAAGCTATATATGATTTTGGATTCATCTTAGAAGCTCTATTGCGTTTCTTTTCTTCTTTTGAATTATTTGTGTGTTTTGTCTTTGGAAGTTCGTTGATGCATGTGGTGGTATTAAGCTTCTTTGCTCCTTGTCCTCAGTCATGTTCTTTTGTTCTTCACTCCTACTCCTCATTTTTACTTTTGATTTTCTCTCCAAGTTTGCTCTTGCTCTTCACTCTTACTATGAGCTCCTCTACTAGAACAGTTCCTACTCTTTGTTTTCAGCGACTTTGTTCTTTGCTCCTAGCTCAAGTGCTTTTCAATTTTGGCTCCTAATTCTTTGCATTAGGCTCTGATAGTATCTACTCTTAACCCTACTCTTTGCTCTTGAATCCTTCACTATTACATTCCTCCTACATATTTACCAATTTTAATAAATATTTTCTCAAATATTTTGGATATAACACAAATAGTTGTCATTTTTTATTTAAAAAGAAAAAAAATACTTTGATAAATGGGCTTGTGAGAATTGCCTTAAATAACTAATTGTTCTTAAATTCATGAGAATCAACTTAATAGAGAAAAAAAAACGTACTATTCAAGTGGGGGCTCATTCACAATTGAGGTTGGGGTTCAAGAAAAGGAAAAAAGACTCCAAGATTGTTATAAGGCTAAGTCTATCTACAAATGACATCTACAAAGAAAAATTTTGAGCGAGAAAAATTGAATAGTCAAAAATAAGATTATTATGTAACAATTGTGATTTTCAAATGTGGACATAATTTGGCATCAATATTCTGATTTACAAATGTAAATGTGAAAAATGTTGTAATGAGCTTCTATGGACAACCAGACTTCTTTTTGCATTATTGTTTTATCCACATGTGACTTCACTTGGTGCTAGAATCCCAATTGTGAATGAGCCCAACTAGTTCTTTAAAAATCGATATATATATATATATATATAAAGAACTCAGCCAATTCTTAAAACCCTTCATAAAAATCAAAACTAGTGGAAATTGAACTCTTGACTTTTAACCCTGCAAACTGGATGACCCTCAGAACACTGGTATAAACCAGTCATAGGTGTTGAATGATCACCAATTTAGTTGAATGATTTAGTCAGATATGGCTAAAGAGGAGATTTGAATTTTTTTTATAACAAGTTCCTTCTATACTATGGCTTCTTGCTGGAGCCAATGATGCGAATCTGGTGATTTGAAGCCAAAAAATCAAAAAATCTGGCTAGTATAGGTCATTTTTTCTCAAAAAAATCCTTAAATTGATGTTGTTCAGCCCCCCCCCCCCCCCCCCCCCCCCTTTTTTTTTTTCTTTTTTTTACCTCTCTATTCTTTTTATATACTCCAAAACAACCCCA
>Ga0116229_10001140_pt1 | contig 40439 bp, 35 predicted proteins | sample S1TSphgellanicum_3_FD_87313 | JGI IMG/M metagenome (GOLD analysis project Ga0116229, IMG submission 87313) | Host-associated microbial communities from peat moss isolated from Minnesota, USA - S1T2_Fc - Sphagnum magellanicum MG | ecosystem: Host-associated > Plants > Peat moss > Unclassified...
AGGCATTCGAATTTTGACATGGAGAAATATGGCTGACCTACTACAAGCAAGCAGTCAGTTTTTGACATGGAGAGATTTTGACATCTAGTTTGAACTAACTTGATTTTCTGTAAAATCTCCCTTTTCCTTTTTCTTATTCCTTTGTACATTTTCCAAAACTACGGTGTGTTTATAGATAGAGTTTTGCAGGGTTGCATCAGTTTAAATATTGAAAATAATAAATTGGGCTGATTTGAGAAGGGACCCTAGCTAGGTCTTGGACTCTTTCCCTGTTTTTTAGGGTTTGGCCCTCTGTGTGGGTGTCCACTGTCTCCCTTGTGTGTCTCTGCTTTGCCCCCCTTCACCCACAACTGCGTTTCCCGGTTGGTCGCGTTTTGCGTCTTCTTCTGACGCATCATCATCCCTGCGCTCTGCCACTGTTTCCTCTTCCGCCTTCCTTGTGTACAGGAAGGTGATGCAAGTATGGAGCAAGCTCACAGATGTTGTTGTCCCACCCAGACCTAGATGAACTGGGAATCCGAATCCTCTTAGGGTTTCTCGATTTTCGTGGGATTCTCTTTGGATTTCTCGGGATTGATTGATTTTCCTTGAGTTGTTGTTGTGTCCCCCTGGGGAAGTAGAAAGGCGGAAGTGGAAGTGAGTGTTGGAGAGTAGAAAGAAAGGAGGGTTGGTGGTAAGTAAAGGGAAGGGGGGAGCAGCAGCAGAGATGCCTTCATATGCGGATGTGGATAGGCAGATTGAGCAGCTGACGGACTGCAAGCCGTTGTCGGAGCTGGAAGTGAAGAACCTGTGTGAGCAGGCACGGGCCATACTCGTGGAGGAATGGAATGTGCAGCCTGTCAAGTGTCCGGTGACGGTGTGTGGGGATATTCATGGCCAGTTCCATGATCTCATCGAGCTCTTTCGCATCGGTGGAAAGGCACCAGATACCAATTACTTGTTCATGGGAGACTATGTCGGTCGGTTCTTTTCTTTGGCCTCCCTTGCCAATTTTCCTAGACCCTATTGCATGCTAGCCTGCCTCTTGCTGTCCTTTTTGTTTGCCATTTGTCACTGTAGCACCGCCCAGTGTCCAACTAAAAGTTGTGAGGTTTTTTTTTGCTTTGGAAATACATTGGGCATGGTATGCTGATGAAGCTGTGTCCATGTGTGGCAAAAACAATTGTTGTGAGAATTTTTTTGGTTTGGAAATGCATGGGGTATCTTATGGTGGTGAAGCTGTCTCCATGTGTGGCAAAACATATTGTTGAAAAAAAAAATTGCTTTGGAAATATGTGGGTATGGTACGGTGTTGAAGGTGTCTTCATGTATGGCAAAAACAATTTTCCTTGCAGTAGTCAAGTTGGCATACTGACAGGAGAGTAGGCTGCAGTTGTTGCCAGCTTCATGAGTGTATCATGCTGACACAGATTGCTGCAGCAGGTTTCATAAACAGCAGTTTCCACTGGAAGTTTTTTTTAGGGTTTATGGTTTCTGTCACAGCTTAAGTTCCAGATGGCTCCAGAAGAGACCAAGTTGTTCTTAGAGTTTAGGTCTGTCAAATGGAGGTGTCCCTCAATCTTACTGGCATCAACTTCTGGTTGTAATTTCAAGCACATGTTCATTTTTGATTCTGGAAAAAGTCTGTCACACCAAACCTGTGAGAAGATAAAATGGGCTCTTGGGCTGAGTTGTAATCATTCATAGAATAACCCCCAAGTCTAATCTCTTGACCTGAAATTGCAGATCGAGGCTATTACTCTGTTGAGACTGTGTCACTGTTAGTGGCCCTCAAGGTGCGGTATAGGGATAGGATCACAATTTTGCGAGGAAACCATGAAAGCAGGCAGATCACACAAGTGTAAGAACCTCCCTCCCTTGGATCCTGTAATTTCCTCATGTTCAACTTTACTCTCAATTTTTCAAAAAATCTCACCACTACAGTTGTCACAAAGGAGGAGCATAGTTACAATTCATGAAGTGAGGAGATAATTTTTTGTTTTTGTATAATGAGAAATAAGTGGCAACTACAGTGAAATACATCAGTTGCATTAAGATTTTTTTTATTGATCTGGCTGGGCTTCTGAAGCAGCCTCTTTTGATCCCAATCCCTTGCTGCTTTGGCCAGCACTGACACCACCAGTGCAACTGCATGTTACAGGGATGATGTGGTTGATTTTCATGTCTGTATGCACATTATATAAGGGACATCTTTTAGTACATTTAGTGAGCCATGCCAGCAGATAATTTAACTGTGGGTCATTTGCTCTCTTTCAACTGCAGATATGGTTTTTATGATGAATGCCTGAGGAAATATGGGAATGCTAATGTATGGAAGTACTTCACAGACTTATTTGACTACCTGCCCCTCACAGCACTCATTGAACATCAGGTATGTATGTTGGCCATATGTACCAAAAAAAGCATTTGCTGTTTTTGTGCTTTCCCAGTTCTTCAAAAAAGTTGTGGAGTGGCTTCCAAATTTTCAAACTTAATAAACTATTGAAGCTCTTGCTTTTTCATTTTTGATTGACTGCTCTCTTATGTCCTCGTCTCCAGATATTCTGCTTGCATGGTGGCCTCTCACCATCACTTGATACACTTGACAACATACGAGCTTTGGATCGCATCCAAGAGGTCAGGATTCTTGCTATCCTTTGTGGGTTGCGCTTTTGCAATGGTTGAATTAGTATCTAGGCTGCTTTCTTCTTGGTTTGAGATCAGCAGAGAATTACAAGCATTTGCCCAACTGCTTGTTTCAATGCACTCAAGCACTGCTACTTGCTGAGTATAGCAAGTTATCCTATTCTCTCTGAGACTCTGCTGGTGGAAAGTTATCTAAACTGGTCAGTATGTATGTTGCAGGTGCCACATGAGGGGCCCATGTGCGATTTGTTGTGGTCAGATCCAGATGACCGGTGTGGCTGGGGTATCTCCCCACGAGGGGCTGGTTACACTTTTGGCCAGGACATTTCAGAACAATTCAATCACACAAATGGACTCAATTTGGTTGCACGTGCCCACCAGCTGGTCATGGAAGGCTACAATTGGTGCCAGGTCTCTGATATTACCATCATTTCTTCTGTAGTTGGGTTACCTGAGTGCCATTAAGGAAGGAACATTTGAAATCCAGCAATGTCACATTGTGTTGATACACACTTATCTGCATGGATGAGAAGTGCATGAGATTTTCCCAGGCATTGTACTGTCAAGGAAAAGAGTCTAGTAGTAGGCATCTATTCATTGCAATTTGATTCCTATTTCCAAATTTCTTATTAATGTGAAACCTTCATGCTTGCTTGACCTCAAACGAACCATGTATGTGGCATCATCTTTGAGTTCATGTTTTATTCACATCCTTTTTATTCCTGAAGGAACCACTAAACATGCTATCCATAAAAGAGGTTTTGTTTTATCAGTTGAGTGTAAACTGATACCTGGTTTTGGGGGGGATGGGATGCAGGATAAGAATGTGGTGACAGTGTTCAGTGCACCCAACTACTGTTACCGTTGTGGGAACATGGCAGCCATTATGGAGATAGATGAAAACATGGGCCGTTCTTTTCTTCAGTTTGAACCAGCTCCACGACAGAGTGAACCAGATGTAACACGGAAGACTCCTGACTACTTTTTGTAAACAGAACTTCTTCATTTCTGGCTCCAGTAGCTCACTGATCCTGTGCTGTATAGTTTCCTCACTAGAAGGCATTCTTTTGATGAAAGAGGACATCTGTTCACCCTCAGTTATCAGGTATGGTGTTCTGTGTGCTTGAGAAGTTATCATTGTGGTTGAGTGCCAAGATTGGCTGGAAGTTATGCCACGCCTCCATAAAACTTGCAGCTCTTGAAATATACAACATCATCATTTGGTGTCCTTTTTTATTCCCTTTTTAAAAACTGTCACTGTATCTGGAGTGGAAGCAGGAGTTTAAACAGAGCCTCATGTCTAGGCATGCATGCTTTTTCTAAACCCATTGGAATCATAGAGAGGCAAGTCTGTTTCCATTTGCTATCTTGACCAGCAAACCTAATGTTCAAAATCTGATTTGTGGGTCTGCAGCTCAGATCTCTGTGTTAATCATTGAAACATCCAATTTCAGAAGACTTGAGAGTGGAGCTCTCTCCTACTTTTAGCATCCTGATTCTTGATTGTCTCTAGAATCGTCTAGAACTACTGTGGGTGCTTTGTCTCTAGATGAGCTCTCCAGCATATGATCCACTCTGGTGCTAGCAGATGGTTAATTTCTGCATGTTAGATTAGTGTTCAAATTTGATAGAAATCACCCATGTCAACCACATAATTTCATCTGTTAATGTTGAGCATTCCTAAACTTGAGCTCAACATCTGTCAAGTATCATGCTTGAAATTCAACGTGTCACATGATTGTGCAGATCAAGACCAACTCCAAAAGAAGGGTAATGCAATCCAAGCATTAGGATCCCAAGGGAGAGGCACTCTGTACTTCAAAATAGAACCTTCTATGTTGGGGAGCCTCCATAGTTTCCAATATTTTTGAGTGATGGGCCAATCAAATTGGCTCATTGCAAAAAAATAAAAATTGAACTTGGGAGGCACCTCATCTAATGAATAGGACAGGTGAATAGTCATTGTCCCCAAATGATGATATTCATTTCCATGATGGTCTATTTGGCTTAAGATTGAGATTCTTTGGGTACGTATTTGTATATGGAAAATTGGTCTAGAAATACACAAAATCACACACCAAAGAAAGTTGAACCCAAATTGCTCTTGGAATGAAATGAAATAAAGTAAGATGAAATAATCCACACACAAAAAAGTTGATCCCAATTTGTCCTGGAAAAACACACAACAACAAACTCACTTCACCCAAAAGAAAGTTGATCCAAAAATCCCAAACTTGTTAGTGGAAGTGTAAATCACACACAAAAATAGTTAAACCCAAACTAGGCTACTTTTGGTGAAGGAGACCAAAAAAAAAACACCCAAAAACACTTGAACCCAAACTAGGCTACTCTTGATGAAGCAGACAAAAACACACCCAAAAACACTTGAACCCAAAACTAGGCTACTCTTGATGAAGTAGACGAAAACACACCCAAAAACACTTGAACCCAAAACTAGGCTACCCTTGATAAAGTAGACAAAAAAAAACACCCAAAAACACTTGAACCCGAACTAAGCTACTCTTGATGAAGTAGAGAAAAAAAAAACCACCCAAAAACAGTTGAACCCAAACTGGATACAAAAAACCAGAGTTGCAAGAGCGCACACACACACACACAAAGAGAGAAAGAGAAAAACAGACAGAGAGACAGAGACATAGAGAGATGTGTGGGGATTTAGGGAAGGGAATAGAGAGAGATGAGGAGTTGTATCAATTCTCTCTCTTCCATAGCTCCCAGGCTTCCTTGTTGCTGTAGCTCTGCTTCTTCTCCCACCCCCTCTCTCATGTCTCGTGCTCTGCACTCTCTGCCAGAAGGATCACCAGCTGCCGATCATAGCTCTTGTGCTCCCACTCCTGTTTTCCCTGAAGTTTTGGAGCTCAAAGCTCTGGTTTTTACTGACGCTGAACTGAAGCAGCAGCAGGTGCCTGAATCCTCGGTTCAAGGAGGAAGAGGAGGAGGAGAGGTGGAGGAGGTGAAGGGGAGTAGCTATGGAACTTGTGAGGAGCTCGATCTGGGAAGGGTAGAAGAGGGTGATGGAGGAGGAGGAGAAGGAGGGGGGGAGGATGGGAGTGGAGATGTGAGTGAGGAGGTGGAGGGGGGGAAAGTGTGGAGGAAAAGATGGAGAGGGGAAGGGGAAGCGAGCACGAGACGTTCACAGAGGTCTGAGAGAAGGAAGGAAAGGGCTAAGGCTTATGAGGAGAGGTGGAAACGGCGGTGGGATTCGGCGAGTCGGGAAAGGAGATGGGGTGGATGGCAACGGACAACATCTTCGCAGCAGCTTGGGGGATGGGTATACCCGGAGCCAAGTGCTGTGCTTGAGACCATGGGCAGTGGAGCGAGATCGGAGAGCAAGGAAGGGGATTTGGGTGGGTGGGCGGAGCAGCGTAGCGAGGCGACAGAATTGGGTGGGTGGTTGTATCCCGACAGCCAATTCTACAATTCTTTCTGGCAGAGAGGAGGTGACGGCAAGATCGAGATCGAGGTTTTGGGGAAGAAGGTTTTGGTCACCATAGCTGCTTCTGCAGCAGCAGTGGAGAACTGGTTGCATGCACACGGAGGAGAGAGAAAGTATGGGTTAGACATCGAATGGAGACCCACTTTCCAAAGGGGTGATTACCATGCAGCAGCTCTCCTGCAACTGTCACTTGAGAAAGTCTGCCTCTTGATTCAATTGCGCTTCATCGAGGTTCTGCCTGCGTCTCTACAGAGACTTCTGGCTGATCCCAACATCATGCTCGGAGGAGTGTCTATCAAGGTACCCATTTCCACCCTGCCCAAAAGAAAGAAAACCTTCTTGTTGCAATTTTCTTTTGTAGAAGATGGCATTTCTTCCACCTTGTTGATCTCAAAAATCTGCACTTGCATTCATTCCTTGGGGGGGGGGCGGGGTGGTGAAGGCGGATATAAACAAGCTGAAGAAAGACCATGGACTAGTATGTGCGGGTGAAGTGGAGCTAACCACTCTGGCGGTTGTGAAACTTAAAGTTGAAGCTCTCAGGAAGGCAGGCATATCCTCTCTTACTGAGACAGTTCTAGGGTTTCCTCACAAGAAGGATAAGAAGGCAACAATGAGTAATTGGGAAACTCGAGAATTGACATTGCAGCAGATTCAATATGCTGCCACCGATGCTTGGCTTTCTTACACTATTCTTATCGCCTTACTTGCCATCAAGGAGCAACCTACAATTCATCGAGTTTCAATGCCTGTGGATCCTTCTGATGCTCAGGTTTTCTCCATGGCCATCCCTCTATGGTTGATGATGCTTCAGTTTTACCCTATCTATCTCTCATATTCTTCAACAACAATCATTCAATCGCATGGTTTTCAATGAGTATCAAGAGTTTTTCCTTACCTTTCTCCAATGTTGTTTGTTCTCTGATGAAGCAGCAGCCATCTATGGCAGTTTTTCCACAAGCAAGTACGGTCCCAGGTGCTTGAAGCCACACACACCAACCAACCTGTTGAGAGATTCACAATGTGTAGGCATCAGAGGAAGGAGCCTGTGAAAGGAGAGAGCAGAACTTGAGCAAAGATTGCTCAGTCGCAGCTGTTTTGATGTCACACAAACCTTTTTTGAGAGATTCCGGTAGACATTGAAGCAGCCTGCAGAAAGAGAAGCAGAAAATGAGCAAAGAAAGTGCAAGAGACTTCTGCAAGAAATTGCAAACTATGGAGACATGCTCATTGGTTGTTGGTTGAACTGTGGTTGACCTAGAACTGCCAACCACCAAGGTGGGGGCATTGTGTATCTGGACTTGACTTCTTCATGTTTTTCATTTGTTGCATAGTTTGCCAGTCCAAAATTCTGCGACTCTAAATGAATTCTCTCCAACACAACCACATATACATATTCTTCTGTGCAAAGGGTGGGCACCATCCAAGAAAGTGTCAAGCACAAATAGATTTACATTTCTCTCTTGGTGCAAGAATTGCATAGTAGCCCCTGATTCTAATTCACTGCAGTGATGTCTGCACATTTATTTTGCAATCCATTTACAGGGTTTTGTTTTGATCCACATGCTTTTTAGTTCTGGTTTCCCTAGAAAGTAATTTTGCAGTGGGATGGTGGTTGGTGCATGGGCTGCATGCACATGGCAGCCTGGATACACACAGGTTGGTGGCGCATGGGCTGCACACACATTGGATTCATTATTGAGTCTGTTGTTAGTGACCTTTCACATGAGAAGAAGTGCGCAAACGCTTCCCATGTCACTGCCCCTTGCCCTGCAAGCAATACATTGCAGTCAACAACTGATACCATGAGACATGTGCAGTCTTGTCTTGAGTTGCCACAAGTGTTTGAAATACAATGATTCGAATGGTCAACCTTTCATAAGGCTGCTGCCTCACCTTTCGAATGTAAAGGAATGACTGACCTTCAGTGTCGATTCTGTTGAAGACACCATCAAAGCTCTCACGGCGACCATCCTTCCCTTTTGCCCGTGACAGTTGCATGAATGCAGCAATCTGGCCATGGCACAGAGTTTCAGTGCTTGAACCTCATGGGGTTTCTTGCATTCCAGCACAATGCCAGATTTGTCCTTCTGAGGCTGAAAGAGTGTCTGTCATCTTCTTATAAGATGATGTACTCTAGGAAGCTTTCTTTTGAGCATCATGCCTGTCTTGGTAGTAAAGAGGATAGTAATGGAGGACCTACATCTTTGTCACGCTTCATGGCTGCCATCAGCTGCTGCTTGCTTATTGTTCTGAGGCTCCAACCCATTGTCCAATTGTTAGTATTTACATGAGCTTAAAGGGTTCATGCTGTGCTTTTGACCCCCACATGTAGATCTATCTGGTTGCCCTAAACAAGTAGTGATGAAGTACTCACCCCACTTGTTCTTGGTCGATTTTGTTGAACATTTCAAGCAGGCGCTGATATTCTTTGACAGACAGTCCAGTGGCTGCTGCAAGGGTGTAGATGTATGAGACATCTCTGGCCATTCTGCTTGCCCTTCTCACAGCACCAAATGTGGCACTCAAGTGGCTCAAGGCCCTGAATGACATCCACAGAAGCCATTTCAATTGGCGATTGCTTTGTGTTGTCAAGAGAGCAGAATTGAAAATTTCAACAAAATCTGGAAGAGTAAAACCATCCTGCCTGGCATGGTAGGAGATGCCACTGTGAAGGTACTGCTCAACCAGTTGCTGCAACCACCAAGCACATTTTGATCTTAATATCTCACATGTTGTGTACAGAACATCCATTGCAAAAAGACCACACATGCTGGTGATCATTGCCCACCTTGCCACATTGAATTGAGTAGGTTGTGCAGGATTCCCAAGTTTGGGACCCTCTCAGTATCCACACTTGAAAAAAAATGATCAAAGTACATACTTGTACATCTATGCACAGATCCAAAACTCATTTGGATTTGCCCAACAATTGCAGTAAAAATCTCTTTCAGTTTCTTGAGATGTGAGAGAGTGATGCTGATGCAGTCACCGTGTATGGTTCAAAAGGGTCACCCGCATCACCAGGCCAGCGAGGTTGCCAACAACCATCAGATACTGGCCTCGATGTTCCAAGAGGTGCTTCACTGCTGACATTAGTTGCTGCTGTTCTTCGTTGACTTGGCAACTCACACCCTATGCATACCGCTGGTGCCTGCAGCCGCACTTCTGTTGACCCATTCAATCTTGAGATATTTTAAGTTCCTTACAAGATTCACTCTGAATAGACTCAGAGAGAGATGATTTTGTTTGATTGCTCAATTTTGTCTACTGTCTGTGTGTCTCTATCTTATGGAATTTCATCAAGAATGTCCCACTCTATGAAACCTTTGAAAGAAAGCATGGTGCAGAGGAAGGCTTGCACCTTAATGACTCCTTTTGGACCAAATAGGAGAATGGATGCCTCAACTGCTGCCCTATTCCTCTCTGCCTACCATACGCAAAAAAAGTTTCCCCTCTCAGGGAAATTGCATCTTGATGATGATATTCAAAAGAATGATTTGATCTTCCAAGTACAAAGTCAGTTTGTGGCATTACCATCCTGTTGCTCATGTTCTGTTTCTATCGACATACACATGTGCAAAGCCCTCTAGGATCTATGGCAAATTTTGTCTTCATTTTGGAGGTACATGAAGCTCTCTAGGGTCTACAGCAAATTGAATCTTCATCTTGCAGGCATGTGCAAAGCTCTCTAGGATCTACCGCAAATGGGGTCTTCATCTTGAAGGCCTGTGAAGCTCTAGAGGATTGACGGCAAATGGGGTCTTCATCTTGCAGGCATGTAAAGTTCTAGAGGATCTACAGCAAATTGGGTCTTCATCTTGCAGGCATGTGAAGCCCTAAAGGATCTACAGCAATCTTGCAGGAATGTGAAGCTCTAGAGGATCTACAGCGATTGAGGTCTTCATCTTGCAGGCATGTGAAGCTCTAGAGGATCTATAGCAATTGAGGTCTTCATCTCACAGGCAAGTGAAGCTCTCTTGGATCTACAGCAAATTGAAGCTTCATCTCTGTGTGCAGTGTCAATAAGGAGACATCATCATCATCATCATCATCATCATCATGGGTACTTGTGGTATGTTGTCTATTTACAAATTCATGCAACCCAACTCTATCAGATGAAGTTCAAAGTGGTCAGTCTCATGAAGAATCCTCCTCATACATACATCATGCATGCATGAATGGGAAAGAGGTTGGTTTCAAAGGACAGCAGACCTTGAAGGAATACATCTCTTCCACAGCCAGGATTGATTCTGCAGCAGCCAACAGGCTTGCAATCTGATTCTCTGCTTACATTTTACAAACACACCCCAAATTCTTCAAGCCCTGTCAGAATCACAACATCTAGCATGTGTGTACAATGCATACATAAATTCTGTTGCAAATCGAATTGGGTATGATTGTATGCATACCTTCTGTTGCAGCAAATCAAATTGGGTATAGTTGTATGCAGACATTCCGTTGCTGCAATTGAATTGGGTATGATTGTATGCATATATTCTTCTGTTGCAAATCAAAATTGGGTATATGACTGTATGATTGCTTACGACTGCTTTGAAAAGCGTCAGGGTTGAGATTGTGGTCCAGGGTTTGCTCCAGCCGTGCACAACTTTCAACAGCAGTCGAAAGCGCAACATACTTGCTCTTCATCTCTGAGTGCACATAGTTCATCAAACAGCAGAATCAACCAACCCTCTCAACAACTATCACTACAAAAAGAAATGGGTTGTTCTCTAAGCCTATGTAGTAAAAACCTGTTTCAGTGTCTTACATGCAAAGCTTTGCTAGCTACGGCTGGATGTGGATCATGTGCTACAAAAGAAAAAGAAAACATGGCACACTCAAGAACTCTGTGTGTGTGTGGCTGTCCATTGTACCCATGTCTAACTAGGAAAGAGAACAGAAAGGGCGATTTGCAAAGCTTCAGATGTGAAAGAATGGAATGAGACAAGTCCAGCAACATACGATCAACTCCATCAGCCCAGTTTCGAAGAGCTGTGCGCAAGGCTCGGACACAGGAACTTCTTTGATACCGAGGGTCTGTCCAGCAACCTGAACACTCCATTACCTCATGTCATGTCTCTTTCTACTGCACTGTTCTACTGCTGGCCAGACAGAGAGACACACAGAGAGGGAGATAGGTACTACTCAGAGGAGGAGGAGGAGGAGGATGGGGGAGGTGCTGCTCTCTAGCTAAAAAGCAAGCCACCAGAGAGAAAAGACCACAGCAGCAAGTGAAAAGTCTGTGAAGAGACAAAAGAGACAGAAAAAAGGGAACGGTTAGAAGGAGAAGGCCAATCTTGTGTCAGCTGAATTATCATTCATCCCCATTGCATCAATCTCCATCAACTGCAACAACATTCATCCTTGGGGGGCAGGTTACTCTTTGTACATTTTATGGAACACTTGAGATTTTTTTAAAGTGGGGTTTTTTTTTTTTTTTTTTTTTTGGGGTTAAAAAAAAATAAAATATTAAAAAAATTAAAATAAAAATATTTTATTAAAATAAAAATTATTTTAAATGTATTTTCATAAACCCATTCTTGACACCTTATTTTTAGGTTTTGAAGTGAATTATTATTTTATTCGATTTTTCATTTAAGTTGCACCCTATTTATTTATTAGTTTGGAAGAGGACTTGAGAGAGCATTGCTGTTGAAGAATTGTGCACTTTCCACGAGGAATTGAGCAATTCCGCAGTTTTGAGACCACATAAAATGTGTGTGTATGCTTGCTTTCATGAAGTGAAATTGTGTCTATTATAATCTTCATGAAAGCACAAAAGTATCGATCCATTTTTTCATGAAATGTTAAAGCGAAGTTACTCTTTGTATATTTTATGGAACATGTGAGATAAAATGTTTTTTTTTTCTATTGCTAGGAAATAATAGGAAACTTTTTTTTTAAAATTTCATTAAAATTGGAATTATTCAAAATATGAAATCATAGACAAAGTATATAACAATAATGTGCTTGAGGATTTCACCCATTTGAACAAGTAGAGGAAAAAAATATCTTTGCATTTTCAGTTTTGCATTTGCTTTACATTTCTGGAAGCAAAGCTTGGGAAAAAGACCTGGAACTTCAAGCAAAGAGGAATGTACCAATTGGAAAGATTCATGTTGCATCTTGTTCTTCGTGGCAAGATTTGGTGTTATAAGTAGAGATTTCCTTCGTTCTTGCTTCATCTGTTTCACACAATTTTTTTAATGACATCTTTTACCACCGAAGAGGGGCTGAGAAAGTTCTAAAATCATAAGGGATGGACCCATGACCATTGCCATCATCTTTGTTGGTTGTTTCATCAAAACCACTAGTTCTTTATAGTTTTTGAAATAACTAGAACTTGGCGGTTCTCTAATTTTGGAATACTTAAAAAACCAAAATCAACGATTCTTTGAAAATTCAAAGAACTACATTGTTAGACTTTAGGGTTAAATTCTTTGTTCATCCCTCTAACGATCTATCTTCTATTTCTTGTCATGTCTAACCTTCTTTTAGAAGGTTTTTGATCTCTCTCTTTCATTCTTCTCCTCTTATTTAATCCATGAGTTTTTCTTCTCTATCCAAAGGAGTGTGCACCTTCTAACTGGATTGTCTTCTTGTTTTGTAGCTAAGTTCCTTGTCAGATTACATTTATCTCCTTCTAGTCCTTCTAGTTCAGTTATTAGGATCATAAAACTTGATTAGAAAATCCAACATGGTATCAAAGCTTGAAGGACTGAAGTAAGAAAGGTTAGAAAAAGGAGTGAAAGAGATGAGAAGGTTTTACAAGTTTAGGGAGACCAACAAAAGGGCTCCCAATGGCAGAAGGAACTGAATAAGTGGAGGATATAAACAAACTTAGCCAGATTAGGGAAGTTTTCAGGTCCCATGGCCCTTTTCATTTGTTTTCAAAACATGTTCCTAATTTTGATGTCTCCATACCAAAATCTAGTTGCCTTGAAAACATTTATAAATATTTTGTTTGGTCATTTAGGATGATGAACTTGTTACAGAAATAAAACCTTTGGGAATATATAGAGAGTCTAAAAGATGTTTTCATCATAGACGTAGAAATTGAAATCAAGTCCAAGGCTCTAAATGCAATAAACATTTTTGTGAAAAATATTGTAATTCCATTTGTCAAAAGGTTCTCAAACCTTCATGAGTGTTGGGAATATTTGAGAGAAAATATGAACCAAATCATGCTCTAAGAAACCAATGTTGTTAAAAAAAATTGTTTCTACGAGGAACGAAGAAGATTGTAGTATGGATAGCTACCTCAAGGAGGTTAAAGACACATTGGACCAACTAGAAAATATTGACTTTTCCATTCCTCATGAACTAGTAGTTATAATGAAATTGAATTCTTTTTCAACTCATTATAACATCTTTGTCAAAACCTTGACAAGCAAAGATTTCTTGCCCATGCTAGAAGAACTTGAACCTCAACTATTGAATGAAAAGTTTCAAATCCAGTTGGATGTTGACAAAGAAATATCAACTAATGTATTGGCAATTCAAGATAGTATGTAGAATTTCAGATTTCAACTTCCAAGCTCAAACACCAGGGACATGATACCTAAAGAAAACAAGGATAGCCAAAAAAATCAACAAGGAAATCAAACCAACACTAGCACCAAAAATTCAAAACATTATTACAAATCACAGTTTATTTGATTAGAAGATTAGACCAAAAATTAGTCATTTTGACATTTGGTCAATTTGACCATTTAGTCATACTATACAAGTCGATTTGAACATGTTCAATTTTACTAGTGGTTTTTTTTACTAACCATAAGATGGTATTTTTGATTAGTTAAATTGGACAAAAAATTGGGTAGTCAAAAAAATGCAATTAAAACATAACTCAATTTTTAAATATAAAAATGTAATAAATAAATAAACAATAAGTATTTACTCACCCACCCACCATGGCCTCCTACCTACCTATCCACAACCCACCTAAATATTATACATTTACACACATGTAGAAAGTATATATACGAATATACATACTTCACATAACATATGTTGATAAGGCGGATTGAACCTTGGTCTTTTTGGTTCCATAGCAATGTCTTGGCTATCAAACAACCATATCACTTTATAAATCAATATGATACCAAATGGATTTAACATAATTCCTTGAACTTCAATAAATTTTTTTGTCAATGTGTATAACAACATTTGAACTTCAACTTTTTCATAAGTAGATACCTGACTAGGTAAATGGGTAGGTGGTACACGTGCATATCTACCTATGTTTTTAAATGTACATACTTGCTTATGTAGAATATAGATAGGTATGTAGGTAAATAGTAGGTAGGTAGGTATACATAGGTATGTAGGTAAATAAATAGGTAAATAAGTACATGGATAATAAGTAGGGAGATAGATAATAAGTAAATGAGTAGTACTTAGGTAGGTAGATGATAAGTAAATAGGTAGATAGGACATAGTTAAGGAGGTAGGTAAGTAGGACATATTTTGATAAGTAGGTAGGAAGGATGTAGGTAAGTATATGCTAAGTAAGTAAGTAGGTAACTTAATAAGCATAGCAAATAGGCTAACTAACTAAATTAATATGGCTGATTTGACTATGCATGGCCATTTATTATGACTAATTTGACTAAGCCATGGGCATTTTGATGGATCATTTTTAAAAATTGTTCTTCTTGACTAGATGTACAATTTAACACTTAATCCAAATGATCATTTTAGTAAAAAAACCAACTAAAAAAACCATGTGTTTTTCATTGCCCATGCCTTTAATCAAAACGAACATCATTTTGGTCAATGTGAACATTTTAGTCAAGTTGAACCTTTTGAAAAACCATGATTTGTAATAATGCAAAAAATTCAGTTGAATAAAAAACTTGTTGGAAAAATGAAGTTTTCAATAGAAGACCATGGGACCTTTCGTACAAACCAAGCACCTCTAAGCCTAAGAAATGCCATTATTGTGGAGCTAAGGGACATTAAGAGTGTAAATGTGAAACCCAGTAGTTGGTGGAGAAATTCAAAAATTTTATTAGACAATTTCACAACCTTGGTAAGATACAACAAACAAATTGTATGACATCTAACCTACCATTTGAAGAAGGTAACAAATAATCACCTAATTCAATAAATGAACTAGAAAACTCATAAGGTCTAAAAGGAAACCTAACTAAGTCGTCAATGGATTTTTTATGGTGTTTTGATTTTAGAGGAATCGGGCATGTAACAGGCAATATTGATCTTTTGGTTTTTTTGAAAAAATTTCCTTATAAAAACACCATTATTATTGGAACAAGAAAAAACCACCATGTAATTGGAGAAGGAAACATGATTGCAAAATTCAAAACTGGGGAATTAAAACACATATTTAAAATTGTCTATGTACCAAGCATAAAAAACAACCTATTGTCTATAAAAGCCATTGCAAATTCTAAATAATTTCTTCCAAACAAATGTTTTGTTAGAAACATAATACACAAACCATTGTTTGAAAAGGCACAAAAATAAATGGGAGAGGTTTGTACAAGCTAGAGGCAGGACCATACTTGAATTTTGAAGTAAACATCATATCTAGAAACCTTAGCACATCATCTGATCCAACCATAAACAAGACCATTTTTTGGCATTATAAATTATTAAACACTTGAACTTTGAAACCTTACACAATTTGTCAAACAAATATAATGCTTTAGACATACCCACATTTTTTAGAATTCATCTCACCTATGAAATATGCCTTAGAGGGAAACAATCAAGAAAAAAAATTCCCTAAAATAAATGAATAAGGAATAGATGGAACCATTGATCTTGTGCACATTGACATGTGTGGGCCTTTCAATATCAAATCCATTGGAGGAGCCAAATACTTCATAACCTTTATAGATGATAAGAGCAAGATAGTCATGTGTATCGAAACCATTGAAGGACCAAAGATCAAGCATTGAAAGCATCCAAGAGTTTGAGGAATTTTGCCAAATTGAAAATTCGAAAGAAAATAAGAATCATCAAATCTAATAACAGAGGAAAATATATTCAATTTTTAAAAATTAACTAAATTTTGCAATAAGGAAGAGGAAGGGAATTGACACAATTTTATTTACCTTATCAAAATGGAGTTGTTGAATGTCAAAACCGCGCAATTTTGGAAATTACAAGGTGTATAACAATAGAAGGAAATTTGCCAAATGTTCTATTAGTTGAATTGGTACATTCAACATGTTATTTGCTAATCAAAAACATTTGACTAGAAGACACCCTTAGAAACCTACTCATGAAAAAAACTAAATTTGAGGAATCTCACTGTCTTTGGAACATAAACATATATACATATTCCCAAAACTAAGAGGGATAAACTCAATGAAAAATCTATGAAGGGAACCTTAGTTGATATATATGAGAATAAGAAGGGCTACAAGTGCTTGATATTTGAATGTAAAAAGGTGGTCACTTTTAGGGATGTGACCATAAATGAAGAAAAAAACCTCTTACACCATGTAAATGTGGGTAGACATGAAGATGTGGCTAATGAAAGTCATGCAAGAATAGGGATATATTCCTTCTTCATATTGGAACACAAATTGCCAAGAAGAACAACAAAAAATTGACAATAACCTTAACATTGTGTTCCTTGATAACAAAAACCCAACTGGAGTTGAGACATAAAAACCTGGATTTGAAAATAACTAAGATTTACAACAAATAGACAATGAACCTTCAAACAATACCATCCAAGTGTACCAAGGGAAAAAAAAAAATGTCTAGGGTAAGAATTTAAAAGATCCACTAGAGCACGATTCAAACTTGTGAAATTGAAAGAAACCAACACAGACATCACATTTTCTAATGGGGTGATAGATGTCATGGATGCCAATGTTATGGAGTTCATTCATTTGAATGATCATCCATGAGTTGTAATAAACTTATACTTAACGTTTAATTTAATTTTAATTCACGTTTAGTTAATTTCCAATTAAGTTTTAAATCACTTTCACTTAACTCATAATTCACTTCCAATTGACTTGTAGTTAGATTTTAATTAAATTTTATTTCACTTCTAGCTAAGTCTGAGATAACCTAGTTAACTCTTAATTATCTCTTAATCAAGTTTTGGTTAAGTTTTAATTAACTCTAATTAATTCCTAGTCGACTTTTAGTTAAATCCTATAGTTGACTTTTTGTTAGAAAGGTTATTAAAAAACTTCTTTACTTGATGCACACATAAAAGCCTATTTAGAAACTTCCTTAAGCAAGGTCCCCAAAGGGGTGTAAATAGAAATAATTTTTTTCATTTCCTTTAGTTTATTCCACACCACTCTTAAGCATGATCTTACACCATAGTCTTGTCATGTTCTTTTCATGTTCATGTTTACATATGTTAGTATAATAAAAATTTGTTTTCACATTGGTCTTGCACATCTCGTGTTTTGGTTTTTAGTTATTGTGTTTTATTTTTTAATCACACACATAATCTTGTTTTATTCCTTGTTTGAAAGTTAAGTTAAACATTTCCTTTAGCCTTTATTCTTATGGTTTTCTATGTCTTTGACAACAAATGGAAAGTGGAAGAAAACCATGCAAGAAGTTGACTAATGCAAATTGGGGAAGAGATGTAAACTTTCAAAAATCAACCATAAGATATTTTTCCACACTAAGAGGAACCCCAATCACCTAAGACAACAAAAAACAAAATAATGTAGTTTTATTGTTTATAAAATTTAAGTTTAGAGCCCTCATGTTCAATGGAAACTATAATTAAAGGAAGGAAAATGGCTTTTAGATCTATTAACTAAACTTGGCGTGAACAATGTAACAACTATATCGATACATTGCGAGAATGAAATTTGCATCAAGATTGCTAAGGACTTAGTGTAGTATATGGGAATGTCATTAATGTTATTAAGTTGATTTAGTCAAATGGGAACTCAAGGATGTTAATTTATTACTACCAGTAAATTATTTTAAGAGTTAGTTATTTTGAAAGAATTAGGATGAAGAAGTAGAATGTTGAAATCAAACGGATGGAATTAACAATGACCAAGCTCAAAGACCCCATCAAGATATCCAAGGTAAGGAAAAAGACGAATCTTCCAATTTCAAAGACAAGACACTTAGCCTAATATTAATAAGGTAAAGAATATAATCACTACTCCTTGTCACCAAAAAAAAAAAAAAGCCATAAATAAATTTTAATGTATTGAAAGTAAATTTTTATAATTTTTAATGATCAACATGAGGATAATCTTTAATTTTATCACAACAATTAAGCACATGTTTAATATGCATTCAAGTATATATTTTTTAAAACCATACTTTTTTTCTTACTTTTTAGGTTGTCCAAACTTGTACAAATAGGTGAAAATAAATGAATTATTGAATACTCTCCATTTTCAACATGATATAACTTTAAAATGTATGTGTAAGTTTTCAATGTTTAAATACTATAGTAAAATACATCAAACTTTTAATGGAAAAGTATGTTTAAATTCAATTTGATTGGTCATTTTTAAATATACTTGTTATCTACATTTATTGTGCCATAGTTTTTCAATTTTTTTAATCACCTCATTAAATTTTTAAAAAAAAACACCATGTTTTTAGTATGTTATTTTAAATTATTTAAAATCTACTTTCTTCTACTTGTGTCAAAAAATGGATCATTTTAAATTTTTTTAAAAAAAAAACTTTTTATGTATATTTTACCATGTTTTCACCCCACCATTCACCTTAAATACATACAACAATTTACAAAAAGAATGGGCAAATTAAAGTCACTTACATCCCATTTGCAAAACAATAATTGATCTATTCACAAAAGCGTTATGAAAAGAAAAATGTTTACAATGTAGAAACCTAATGGGGATGGTGACATAAGAAAGAAAATTTTGTCATGTCATGTTCAATGAGGAGAATAACACTCCAAGTTTGCTCCTCACTCTTCAATGATGTTATCCAACCATTGTTCATAACACCAATAGAACTCCTCTAATTCGTTTGCCTTGTTTGTCACTATGTCAAGGCATCAACTTGTTTTCTCCATCATCTACAGACCAACTTCAAAGTTTTTAAGTCGTTGAAGGACCCCATTTCGAACATTCTAGTATAAAGACTTTAGAGCATTAATTCATCTAGTAGTCCAAGAAAAATAGGATCAACAAGGAATAACCTATTAAAAACATAACTTCTATATTCTAGAACCATTATATTTGTTTCATTCCAGTTGGTTTCATATCTAAACCTCCAGTTTGGACATGTATATTAGCAATTCCTTGTAATTACTCTTGTTTAAAGAATAAAAAACTAACTTTTTTGTCAAAATTCTTTTAGACCCACGATTTAAAGGCCAAAATCTATTAGTTTTTTATTTGTGACCTATCATGTTAAAGGTTGAGGGGGCGTGTTAGACTTTATGACACACCCCCAAACTCCTTGATAGATTCAATTGCAAGTCCAAAGGTGAAAACAACGAAAAGAGAAGGAATTGGGGTACGATCCTTAGTTCGTAACACTTTGGGGGAGTTGGGGTACGATCCCTAGTTCGTAACACTTTGGGGGTAAAAGGTGTGTTGGAGCTCCGGGATGGGGATCAAGATGAGTGACAAGTGGGTCAATTATTCACACTAACTTGCACAAACCAAATAACAAGTTGGTTAGTGCGTAATTGGAACACTTTTGGTGCACAGATGAGCCACCGACACACACAAACTCACAAGACTCAACACGGCCCGGACTTGGGGGAAGCCACCACTTTCCCCCTTATAACATTTTTTGTGATTAGCCATAGGGGTTACGTCCAAATGTCATTTTTTTTCGAAACTCCCAACTTGGGAGTCGTGAAATTAGGACTCTCGCGACTTTGGAGGCCCATAACTTCTTATGCAAACCTTTAATTGTGCTGAGGTCTGAAGCAAAGTTATAACCCTTGTTGAAAGATTTCCAATGATATGTCGCACGTCATTTGCATGCAACTAAATTAGGGCGATTCTTGACTTTTAGTGGGCAAGAGTTAAATTGGAACTTTGATTCCCAGCCTTTCTTTTAACCATAACTTGTGTTTTAAATACTTAAATGGGTCATGCGAGCCCATTTTAGACATTTACGTTTCAAGAGATTTCCAATGGTATAAAAACTTTTTTAATCCAATGAATTTTGACCTTTGAAATTGCTTTCTAAAATTGAGACTCCAATTCTTAAAATGGGAGCCCATTTGGGAATGTGTGGGTTCATTCCTTCACACTCTCTTACACTCACGGGAGCATGAAATGTGAATCCTGAGCTTCACTTTCGACCTGCACCTTTGTAAGCCCTTGCATTGGTTGCAAGCCCAAGGTTAGGGTCATGACATTTTAAGGTTAAATTCAATTTTTATTCTTTTAATAATCTATTTTCTATCTCCTATCATTTTTGCTTTTGTTCCTAGAAGGTTTCTAATCTTTCCTTCTCCCCTTTCTCTTTTCCTATTTAATCCATGTGTTTCCATTCTTTATCCAAAGAAGTGTGCACGCTTTCATTGGACTATCTTCTTGTCATATAGTTAAATTCCTTATTAAATTACCTTTCTCTCCTTTTGGTTCAATTGTTAAGATCACAAAAGATGGCTAGAAAATCCAACAACATAACATCGTGTGTTAAACATCCATGATTATTCAAAAATGTTAAATACCTATTAACAAGCTATGTTTCGGAGCCTTCTTGTGAGTTGATGCATGATTTTGCATATTACATAGTTCTTGCATGGTTTTGCACATTCCACAATTCTTGTCCTCCACCATCAATACTTGTTTTGACTAAGTTGATGCATGACTGTGCATATTACATAATTCTTGCATGGTTTTGCACATTGCACAATTTTGGTCCACCATCATCAATACTTGTATTGACTAAGTTGATGCATGATTTTGCATAATACATATTTCTTGCATGGTTATGCACATTACACAATTCTTGTCCTTCATCATCAATACTTGTTTTGATTAATAATATAAAGAAAAATTGAATGGTTATTTTCAAAATTTGAACCCACTCCATTAGGGAAGGGTTAATGTATACCTACCATTGCCTACTTCATAACATTGCATTTTCAATAATAAATCGTTTATTATGTTTATATATTATTGCAATATATTAGTTAAACCTTGCGAAAAATCATGCAAGGCATTACAAGGACGCTTGGACATAACTTGTTAGGGGGTATATAATGTCTTCCTTTGATTATTTTGTAGAAGAATAAAAGGTCGCACCCATTTATATACATAAAGGATTTTGAACCAAAACCTACACTCCAAAGGTTCTCAAGCTTTTTATTCATCCACCAAGAATAACTTTTCACCCTTCCTTTTTTTATGCATCATCCAAACATGACATTAAATATTAGTTTTTGCCCATTGAGAAGTGGGTTGTACACAACTTTGCATCCATGGACAAGAGGATTGTGTGATTTTTAATTCATCACCAAGTGGGGGATGTTGTTGCTCTTGAACTTCTAAACTATACATTATATGGATAATCAACTCAAGGTCATATGCTATTGGAAATACCTTCAATGCTCCCACATCTCAATTATTTTTTATTGATAGTTGGCAAGCTCTCACTAATTACCTTGTATGTTAGGTTTTTGAATATTGATAATTATGTTGAATTATTGTCATTGAAAATGATAGTTGATGATTTGTTAAATTATGGATAATGACAAGGTGACATAATTAATTATGATAACAAGGTTAACTTGCATGAAGTTTTTACAATTTAAGGAACCTTAAAAATTGGCATAATATGCCTTCAAAATCTTTTACAATACCAAACATATACCATAAATTCATACAAGCCAAAAAATGGTATTAGACCTAACATTAGGTATAGGCTAGTATGATTTTTTTAAAGAAAAAGAGGCACAATACTAGGACAAGGTTGTTAGGAAAAAAATTAAAAAAAATTAGTACTAGGACTAGTTGGTTAGTGTGTTCAAAAATCAATGTCAAACCAACATTTGCTTGCAACTAAAATGAAATTACAAATACAACATGGTGAGTGTAGTTATTTGGTGTGTATTAAATTCATAGATATTGACACTAATTGGTTTGATCTAGGTTTAAACCGATGTTGGTAAGTTTTTTAATTTGGGGTGTTAATTAACCTAGGATTTGGGTTCATGTTCTTGCAATCTAGAGTTGATCCAACACCCTTTTGGTGGAATTGACACATAGACTAAACACTAAATCTTGGAACTAACCTATTGTTAAAAATAAACTTTTGAATACATAAGGTTTAGGTTCTTAAGGTAGGCACATTGAATTTTTAAAAAAGTCAACAAGTAGAGTAAACTTTAAAGTAGGCATGCGCATTGAAATGTCAACAAGTAAATTGCACTTTTAAAGTAGGATTGTTTTTAATTTATTGTAAAACTTAGTCCTTTACAAATTTTAGTTTTAATTTGTTGTAAAACTTCACACCTTCACAATTTTCAATTCTAACTTGTTGTAAAATTCTATACCTATAAAATTTCAATCCTCGGGGATTGTTTAATGTTACATGGAACCATATTTTGTTTTTGAATTGGGCCCAAATGTTTTTGAAGTTGAAAAAAATGCCAAAATTGGAATTACAAGTTTAGAAATTAAAAAAATTGGGTTTAAAAATGCACCCAAATAATTGGTGAAAACTTTTTAAAGTGTCAAAATTGGGACTAGAGGTTTTTTCAAAAAGGTAGGATTGGGATAACATTGGTTTAAACATTGAACATAGTTAGTGATTAAGCATATAAACATTGATCCAAATTAGTGAGACTAAGGATATAAAATTTCAAACAAATTGGTGATTAAGGTCATAAACATTAGGCTAAATTTGGGGAGATTAATATCATAAGTCATAAGTATTGAACCTAATTGGCAATTATTTATGAACTTAATTTGTGCATAGAAAGTTGTTAGAATGACTGACATCAAATTGTGTATACATTTTCATCGTGTTTAGTTGGTTTGATTTTCTTTTTGGCTTCATTAAATCATGAGTCCTTATCTTTCCAAACTTTTGTACTTTGAGTAAAAATCTATTTTTTCAAGGAAGTAGACATATAAAATCAAACATATATGTATGTATTTTCTTTTCTCTTATGTTGTAGAACATACATGTTGTGTTTGCTTGCTTCTTAGTTTTACCCTTCTTCCCCATCCACATGACATTTGTTATGGTTTTGGTGAAACTTTTGATTGTGGGGATGTCTTGAAAGTTCGTTTGATAAATTAGTTAGAGTGGTGGAAAAGCCAAAAAAGAAGTTGAGTTATATCTAATTTTTAGAGAAATTGTGTCTTCTTATTGCTTAATTTTGGTTTTTTTGTTTTGCTTGCTAAAAGATTAAAACACATGAATATCTCAAATTTGGTTCCAATCCTCTGAATCCATGTTCATTATTGCTATGAACCTTACATCTATTTGGTGTTCCACTATTCAACATCAATGTCTTCTTCAAGATACGAATTCTCTACCACGAGAAATGAATTTCCTTCATATTATGCTTCATTTTGAGTTCTAAACAATCCTTTAAAAGAGATTTTCTTCACAAAGTCATAACCATCAAACACTTGCTACTTTCATACATTGGATTGCAGCAAATTTGTCATCCCCAACTATTTTTGGCATATTTGTGCTACAATTCAAATTAGAGACCCAAACTTTAGGCGATATGTTCAATTTAAGCTAAGTTATACAACATGTGATCTAGCCTACTTGGTCTTCACATGACTCATTAAAAAAACACAACATAATTGAGACATGATTCAAATAGCACCCATGATAAACCCCCACCCACCATTCAAAATTACCATTCAAACATCAAAATTATTACATAGAACATCACCTAGGTTCTAAAATCTTATTAGAGTCTTGCAGTTTTGTTAAGATTTTTTATTTAGATATGCATCAATGAATCATATAAGAAAGACAAGTTTGAAATTACATTGCACACTTCAATTACTTGCAAAATGTGACAGGGCCATGACTTTTATAATGAGACTATATACTAAAGTTTAACATCCCAATGGGTAGTCATGTTGGCTGCCCATGTTAATTGTAAAAAGGTTAATTTTTGGTTGGGGTTCCAAAAAAAAGGAAAAAAAATTCCAAGATTTTTTAAAGGTTACTTTTTACAATTAAAGTTTACACAAAACAAATTTAAGTTAGAAAAATTCAATAGTCCAAAGCAAACCCATATTTGGGTGGTACCACTAAAAATGTCACATCTTAATTTTACAAGACCCATTCAACTTACAAAAATTATAAGATATATATATATATATATATATTTGTTAGGTTCCAAAGATTTTAAATTTCAACAATATTAAAAATATTGTGTATTCTGATGTTCCTAATCATTGCATTTAAAAAAGTTTTAAATTGATTCTTTTTTCAAAACTTTTTGATTAAGAACACAAATTTGAAACATGATTTGTGAAGCTTTTTTTTGAAATTTTTGTCCTAAGATAAATTTCAAATATTTTTATAAATATATTAAAAATTAATTGATTAAATAAAAATCAAAAATTTGAAAATTTCCAAAGTTAAGGATTGTGATCCCTAAAGAGGCCATCACTATTAGAAATACAAATTTTAATTTTTTTGATCGCAAAATTAACTTCAAAATCATATATTAAAGCTTGCAATGGATAAACATGAGAATTTTTTTTTGTATAGACCTGTCCAAGAATGGAAGAACCCATTGAAAAATGCAACATTGGCCATCCTTTAGCAAAGGAACAATTACATTATATAACATCTCCTAATCCAACATTAAATGTGTTTTTTTGTAGGGTCTCTTAGGTACAAGACAAGGTTTTGGATATAGGGCCTTCTTGGATTTGAGGTCCTGTCCCGAGGCCAGTAGGCCAAAGGGAGGGGGTCAAAAATTTGGAAGGCCTTATATTGGGAACCAAATGTTCCCCATCCGTAAAGTACAACCTATTTTTTACTAATAAAAAACTAATTAAAAAAGAAAAAGAAAAAGATGGATAGGTTGGTGGGTGGGTAAATTCCACCGGTTCGAAGTTATCCCAACATGCTGGTTGAGTAACTTTTTGACAGGTGGAAATTACCCTAAGAGGCCAGGACCTAAACTGGCAATCTTAGGGCCAGTGAGGGTAGGGTTTAGGGTTTTAGGGTAATTAGCCCTAAGCCCTTAAACCCTTAAAATTACCCTAAAACCCTAAACCCTACCCTAAATACAAAGCGGAGAACAAAATAAAATCAGCAGTGCTTTACAAAAAGTGGAAAAAAGTAAAAATGAAGAAAATAAAATAAAAATTAGGATAAAACTTCGTATTTGAAATTGGGCTGAAAAATGGACCCCTTTGATTGTGACCCATCAGACAGAGGTTTTAGGGTTTCGTGGTTTTAGGGTTTCACCCCCCTTTGTGTTTGTGTTGCTGCTGCGCTAACGAAATGGAGAGAGCGACGAGAGATGCCCGAGCGCAAAAGACGCGATACCGAGGACAACGGTGCGACGTCTTTTAACGTTCTCTTCGTGCGTTTGGAGCTAAAGAAATTCTGGTGTTGTTTGGGTCGGTCGCAACATTCTTGCGCTCTGCTCTGATCTGCTGCGTACTCTTGTACTAGACTTGTTGTTGTTGTTTTTTTTTTTTTTTCTTGTTGGAGGAGGATATATAAATTTTTTTGTTTCTGAGGTCTGAGGAGAAAAAATTGAGGAGAACTGAAGGAAGATGGCGGAAGTTGTTGAGCATAGTGTGGCGGCAGAGTTAACGATTCCTGCGGATGAGCAGAGGATCGAAAAAAGAGGAGGAGACGAAGGAGGAGGAGGAGGAGGAGTTCCCGAGGAGGGGGAGATTGTATCGGCGGAAACACAGCAGCTGAATCGGCAAACCGAGGCGGCTCCCAAGAAGCATCCGCTGGAGCATCCGTGGACGTTTTGGTTTGATAATCCTAACGGTAAGCAGAAACAGGCGACGTGGGGAAGCTCCATCCGTGCTGTCTATACTTTCTCCACTGTTGAGGACTTTTGGTGGTATGTTCTATTTTCCCACTCTCTCTTTGTTTCCTCCTCCTTTTTGGGGGGGTGGGGGGTTTGGATCCTTTTTCCCTTTTGTTTTCCATGCGTCTGTTTGCCCAATACCCTTCTGTGTTAGTATCTTCTGTTCTCATTTGAGTCTTTCTCTGTGTTTTTTTTTTCAAATGGTTTTGGCTACTTTTTAAAAAAGATAGAATTTTATTCATGTATTTCTTTTGTTGGCTTCTTTACTTTTCTGACTTGATTTGCAATCATGGATTCTCAAAGATGTGGTGTGGAAATTAATCAAAGTCCTTCTCCAGAATAGAGGGACCTACATTCCATTCCGATATACCAGTGTTGATTTGAGGTCTTGAAATCCAATTGCTTATATAGTTCTTGTGATGATTTCGGGTTGTAATTTGCAGTCTCTACAATAATGTGCTGCAACCAAGCAAGCTGGGCACAGGCACTGACTTTCACTGCTTCAAGGCGGGAATTGAACCCAAGTGGGAGGATCCCAAGTGCACAAATGGTGGAAAGTGGACTGCCTCTCCACCTCGTGGTACAGTTGGAAAAGGCGCACTCGACATATTCTGGCTCCATACAGTACTGCACCTCACCTTTCTATCTTTCTGTTTTGTGTTGTGTTCTTTCAGACCCTTGAACATATTTTCTTGTTGTTCTCTTGTGTATAGTTGTCAGTGGTTTTTGGGTCTTTGAGAAAGAACTACAGTAGGAAATTTCTGGATCTTAGAGACCTTTTGAAAAAACTTTGTGGGAAGGAACTCTTTGAATTGAGATCTTTGGTTCTGACAATGACACTGACATTCTCATTTCTTTTCAATGCTTGTTGAAAATCCTGTGTTTGGTTGAAGCTGTTGGCAATGATTGGGGAGCAATTTGATGAAGGTGATGAAATCTGTGGAGCTGTGGTGAGTGTCCGGGCAAGACAGGACAAAATTTCCATCTGGACAAAGACTGCGTCAAATGAAGCAGCTCAGGTCAGAGTGGATCCCATCTGTGTTCTTGTGTGCCCTTAGATTTGAATGTGGTTAGATCTCTGCTCCTTGCTCCAGAGGGGGCAAGGTGAGAGCTGAAGCTTTGTTCTGATCGTCCATTTTCATTGTTGAGATTGTTTCATGAATCCAACTGGGCACTAATGGATGCTGACATATTTAGGGCCTAAAACTCTGAAGTGTTCTATCAAACTGGCTGACATCAAGGCTAACATGTTTGAGGTCAAGGTTTAGGTTCACATGTCTGGTTCAAGGGTCAAGCTGAAGGTTAAAGAAAGGTAAAAGTACATGTTTGAATTGAAGATTCAGCATTTAGTTATTGTGGGGTTCAATATTTGGCATCACTTATGTATTGAACTACACTGTTGGTTGTGACAGGTTAGTATTGGGAAGCAATGGAAAGACATCCTTGACTTCAATGAAAAGATCGGCTACCTTGTCCATGTAAGAAGAGTGTTCTTCACCCTTTTTTGTCTCGATAGATGTTTTGAACCTTTTGAGAATTTCTGAATTCTAATTAGACTATAAAACTGATTTCAGGACATCTTAATTGTTTACAAGTCTCCTCTTCTTATGTTTTGTGGAATACTAAGTGCTTTGGTTGACAAGTTCCTCACAAACTGATTCAGCTCATATGGTTGTTTTTACAGGATGATGCAAAAAGACAGGACAAATCAGCAAAGAACCGCTACTATGTGTAGAGAGGTGAACTGCCATGCTAATAGCGGCTTTCATCTTAGTTGTAGTGATCTGTCTCTAGCAGGTTTATCTTAGTGAGGTGTATCAGTAACAAACTTTTTGTGAGCAACACTTATTTTGAGCCATTTAAACTGAGTTGGTTGTTATATTTCTTTTTGGGTATTTCAGTTACGTTGCCGGGATTGGGTTTTTTGTGAATTCTGAGTATGTTGTATCCACATCCAGGTTTTACTTCAAGTTGTTCTTATGTGTAGGCACTCATTTCTAAGAAAAATTGTTTTGTGAGTTCACTTGCTTTCTTTCATCAGTTGCTGGTATTCATGAGCTATTCAGAGGATCTTCCCCATAGATGAACACATATTTTAGTTAATGATCTGGTCAGTGCCACAGATTCTGTAATTACAGAATTATGTATTGTTCTGTTCTGTTCTGTTCTACTAATGATCTCAGGGAGAAACAATGCAGCTCTCATTTTGAGGAATGTTCACTGAGTGTTACTGGAAATTGTGAGTTGAGTTTTGGGAACTTCATGAAGCATTTCCTATGTTAACTGTTGATGCTTTGAACTTTGAACTTGCCATAAGGGGCAAACCCATTACCTACTATTTCATCACTTCTACTTTAGAATGTCTAAGGAAAATTTCCATGAAATTTATATAGAGTGCCTTTGTCTATTAAAGTGCTGGGTCTCCCACTGCAAAAATACAAGAGAAAAAGGTTAACGTTTCAACTAGCAAAGTTATGCGTCTGCCGGGAGTCGAACCCGGGTCTATTGCTTGGAAGGCAATTATCCTAACCGTTGGACTACAAACGCATGTTATTTTTGTTGGGCACAATTTGTAAATGTAGCGATTCAGTTTGTCCAGTTGTTTCAGCTCATGCTTGGCAGGCAACCTAAACCCTAAACCCATTTCACTCTCTTTGCAGAGGGCTTTTCAAGTTTCAACCAGGAGGATTTTACATTAACATTTTCAAACTGCAGAGAACTGGGACACAACAGTAGTACTGCTGCTTCTACAGCATCAGAACTGGGACACAACAGTAGTACTGCTGCATCTACAGCATCTGACCAGTGACTTGCATCTGCAGATGATTGTGATTTGACTGTTTTCAAACCAAGAGAGATCAGTTTGCACGTCACTCTAATATTTTTAAACTCTACACACAAAACTTGAATGAGGTCCAGCTGCCTACACTTCAAAGTTTACTCTCATCAGGCATTGCAAAATTCCAAAACTCAAAACCAAGATGTGAACAAGATTCCACACACAGAACACTTGCAGAACCTCAGAACTGCAATTTGAATTATGCGATCACAAATCCAACCTGCCAAGCTATTTCCCTCACAAGCATACACAGCAAAAGACCAATATTAAATCTAGCCTACCAAGCTATTTCCCTACAAGCACACAGCAAAACACCAATGTCAAATCCAGCCCACCAAGCTATTACCCTACAAGGAGTACACAGCAAAACACTGAATGTTTGACCAAAAGCCTAAGAAAACTAGAGTACAATCTACAATACATGTTCAGCTTTTCATTACATAAAAAGACATTCATCAAGATGCAATCATGTGCCACAAGGACATATAGACTCCAGATTGCTTACAGTAACACTGCTTGCATTTTCCTGATCCTCAGGAGTGCCAACTAAACATTGTTTCTAACATATGGAAATACCTGGATCTTTGCTTCAAAAAAGTCAGCAGGACAAAGTCTGTTGTCATCCCCATTATGCAGAGAGGATTATACAAACCAGTTGTTTGAAGTCACTGCTGCACAACTCTTTGTTATCTTCACCTTTACTCTATGGGAGTCACAGCATTGCACTGAGGATCAATGTCATTTTAACTAGCCACAAACCCATGAACACAATTCTGCAAGATCCATTGCAGAGAAAAAGCAGTAGGAAACTAGAATTACCCTCAACTACAAAAGGTCTATCCACAAAAGGATGTATATGCAGGACTCCCTTCCAAACTGTTCTGCAGGGTGAAAATTATCCAAGCAAGATAGAAGGAACATTTTACCAGCCTCCTCCCCATTTGAGAAACAGAAATGGCAGTCTGTTTCAAGCACACTAAAGTCTAAGATCCAAAAAGCAGAACAAACGAAATTGGAAACTAAAGATACTAGCAACAAATGACTTTAGCTATGATTCAAAGTGCTTCCTGGTGAAGGAATATTTCACATTCCCCTCCAACTTCCGCCAAAATTCTGATCTCCACCCCCTGGTGGACCATATCCACGGGACATTCCACCTGCTGGGCGGTCTCCTGGAGCCCGTTCTACAGCATAATCAACTCGCACTGTGCGGCCACCCAGATCCTGTACCCAATATAATAACTTATCAGCACACAATCCCAAACTTTGAGAAAGAACATACACACAATCCAAACATCAGGGCAAAATACAAACTATGAGGGAAGAATAATCCAACATGGGGAAGACAAACAGCAGTCTGCCTCAAGATAAACCAAAAACACTTCAAAAAGAGTTCATACTCGGCCATCCATTTCTTGAAGGGCTGCTGCAGCCTCAGCTTCAGATTTGAAGCTAATAAACCCAAAACCCCGAGATCGTCCTGTGTCCCGGTCACATATAATCTTCACTGCAACTCAACCACAACGCAGAGAGTTCAGAAATTTGCCCTCAAAATCTACTCCACCTCCTAATCATGGAGGCAATATCAACATACTTGAGTAGAAAGAGCATGACTGTTCAAAATCTGCACATTACAAATCTTCTTCGGGTTTTGTAACTTGAGGTTGCCTGTGAAACAAGGATGTCTTCTATTTGGTAACTAGAAGTTCCTACTCTCATGGCCTCAACCATTCTTGCAGGAGGGCTTATCACTGAAGGATTTGAAGTACAATGAAAATCAATAATTCGAATCAGCATTCTTACTCACTGTCTAACACGCATTGTTCTGGTTTCCATGTGTACTACAGCATTTGGTCGACCAAAAGATCAATACCAACAGCACAAGATGTTACAACACTTTTGAGCTCAGCCATCTGAGACACAAAAACCAAAATGAGGAGGAAACAAAATATAATCCAATTCCAGGAGCCCACAAAATTCAGAAAACAGCTAAAGAACCAATTGAATTCCAGTGGGAAAACAGATCTAGTGATATAGCAACAATACCTTCAGTCACTTCACCAAATGAAGAAAAGGCATCTCTTATTGTCCCCTCATCAGTTCCCCATGCTAAACCTGTTTCAGGAATTAAAAATCGATAGTTATGATCCAAAACCAAGATTCACATAGAACACCAGGCACTGGCAAGAAACCCCCAAACCAGATAGTCCTGTGAAAACACTCCCTTCATAACTATGCCAAAATCTTGCCCAAAAAGTTTCCTCCAAATAATCACTTACTTGGTGACAGACTTTCTCTTGCACATTTCCCTGTGGGGACTGAAAGATTGAGACTCTTGATATGAGACAAAACCCTTTTCTTTTCTGATCAGCCTGTCACTAGGCTCTCCATAAGGAAGAATTGCAAAACCCTGTCATAATTCTTGCAAGGTATCTAAAGACCACCCATGACAGTAAGTACTAAAAGGAAAACAAGCGGCTCATCACATAATGGCTCTGCTCTTTAAGTGACATCCATAAGGATGATAAGTATATTGAACATACTAGATTGGAAACACATGGTGGTTAGGATGGTGAAGCCCAAGTGTATCCTTCAGTTATGCAGGAGGAAATGTTTCTATAGTGGACTCCACATGGCCCTAGAATGTAGGGGTACCAAACTTTGGCCCATTTCTGGGTGCATCACAATGATGAAAAACAAAAATGTAAAACCTCAGCATTATAAAGCTCCCTTCATACTCTTCTGGGAAAGAATTCCAATAACCATTCTTCACAACTTTCAGCAAGTTTTGGTTTGAAGATATTTTCCTCTTTAATTCCAGAAAAAGAATCTATTCAAACTGACCCCCGTTGCCTTGATGTAAGTACCGGTATCGCTGTAAATGCAACAGTATTGCAGAATCCATTGCTGGATATCTCCAGAGATGATGAATAACGAAAATAAAAATGCATATAAACCCTAGCTAAGCATTAGGCGGTCCGTGTTCTATCGTGTCTTGGAACGAACTGCTTCAGTTGAAGAATTTTTTCTCACATATACGGTTGCGAGTTTTCCAAGATCAAAAAAAGAAATCTGTAGGGCACAGAACCGGAAACTATCTGAAAGAAGAAGAACAAGAGAATGAAGAAGCGGGAAAGAATGTCAAAACTCACCACCGATGAAGAGCTTGGAAGAAGCCATGCCGCGTTGCAGCAAGAAAACCGCCGGCAACGCCAAGGTACCGGCTCCTCCCGTATTCCGCAAAACCGACGATGCCACGGCCTGGCGCATTAAACATCCAAGCTTTCCGAAGTAAGCCATATCTATCTCCTCTGCTTTTATGGATAGAGTACTAAAACACAAACTTCATAAACTCTCAAACTTCTCTTTACTGCCGTCTCTGTACTTGTTATTACTAAAAAGAAAACTCTCAAGCAACAACAACAACAGTTCTCGACAGACAGAAGGATTCCAAAACCCCAAAAACCACCAGGGAAAAAAAAACCAAAAAAAACTAAGAAAAATTCAAAATCAAAAAACAAAGCTTCACTAAAACTCTACTAAAGCCTCTAACCACTGCTCTTCACAATAACGGAAGAGGCAAAAAGGGTTGCAAGAATGGCGGCGATCGCGCACGACAAGGGCGAAGAAAGGAGAGAGAACTGCGAGGAAGCGCAAAACCCTAAAGAGCGTCGTGGTCGTTCTCTCTGTCTCTCTCTTTCCCTCTCTGTCTTTTTCGTTTCTTTCTCGACTGCCAGTCTGCCCGTATCTGTTTTGAGCATCTTTGAGCCGTTGGATGGACATCAGGTCATGAGAAATAAGTTTCTAATACTCTGCCCGAATCTGTCGTGTGATTTTTTTTATAAAATTTATTTATTTTCCCGAAAAATTTATTTTGTCATTTCCTTCACCAAAAAATTGGGGAAAGTTTTGGAAAATTCTTTTTTTCCAGTGTGTAAATTCGACTTTCTTTTTTCTTTTTTTTTGGAGGGGGAAAAATTTGCCAAAATTTTTAATATCACAATTTGAAATTTTTTATTAAAAAAAAGTCCATATTCACCACTGAGCAAATATGTAAATTAATAAGTAAATTGATAAATGATATAAAAAATGGGAAATTTCTGTTTTTTTTTTGGGTTTTATTTAAACTTTGGTTTTCTTTTTGGAACATGTTAAATATTCAATTTTAGGGTACCTATTGGAGTTCAATGTGGGGTTTTGTTTTTGGGAGGGGTGTTTGGGTTGGGGGACCCAGGGGGATTTGGGGTTTAGGGTTTAGAAATTTTTTGGGGTTAATTAACTAATTAATTAAAATGCAATGTGGGGTTATGATTACAATGATTCATAAATAGGTTTACAATTTAGATCAATGATTTTTTAATTTTTTTTTGGGTGGTGATTTTTTCTTTGTTTCATGAAAAATAATTTGAAAAAAAAAAAAACTTGGGAAATATCTTTTTATCTCAATGTAAAATATGTTTTTCCAACGGAAAGTTTGCAACTTGTGTAAAATCAATAAATTGAAAGAAAAAAAGTTTAAAATTTAATATTAAATACAATAAATTAGTTGTTAAGATTTTAAAAATTTTTGTTTGAAGTTAAATAAAGGTTTAAGATTTGTTGTTTCGACTTTGATACATGTGTGTGAGAATTCAAATAAACCAAAACCTACATAAAATAAGTTCCTTGCAATTACAATTTTATGGACTTTGCTTACTCAAGTGTCATGCATAGTCACATTTGAATACAAAATTACAAACATTTGTTAATGAAAATGTATTATTCCAATGCAATTTGGATACAACTCAATGTAATAAAATAGTTTGGTTTTGATGTGTGGAGTTGTGTTTTTTTTTTGGGTAGCAACATAGTTAACATTATAGTTAGAGTTGTAGGATGTTATCTTGCTACTTGTTTCTATTTACACATAAGACATTTTCTTAATTATTGTGAGATTCATTAGGTTACGAATAGTTTCAAATTAATGGAATGATAGTCATTTGGATATATAACCTATGAAAAGTTTGAATGTGTAGTGTTCATCATGGAATAAATAATAAACTTGTGTCATTGGTTGGAGTTTGGGGTTGTTGGAGATGAAGTTTCATATTAAAATTTTGGTTGAAGATTGTGAGATTGACATTTGAAAGTTGAAATTTAGAGTTACCACACATAGAAGATGATGATATAATGTACATAATCATGTTATATCTATAACCTTCTGAATAGGGAACATCATGGATTAACATGACAAAAAATAAATAAACGATTATTTTAAAAATGTTAAATCTAGATATTAGAATCTAAGTTTTGAATTGAGCAAATTGAAGCAAGAAGTTTTTAAAACATTGAAAGGATTAAGGATAAGAAAACAATTTATTAAAAAAAAATCATTTGTGTTTTAAAACACAATGTCGTGAAAAGGCATGTGTTGTTGAAATCAATGTGTTGATATTTGAAAACTTGACCATGGAGTTATTAACAACATTGAGGCAATTAATGAAGCACAAGCGGATGGACACCTTTAAAGATGTTGTGGCACAATTGTTGGAGAAAACATGGAAGTTGTTAATAGAATATACACATCTACACCTTCCAACATCCATGGGTAAATGGATGAATTTTGCTTTTTCAAAATGTCAAATAATGAATGTTTTGATGGAGTTGATTATGAAGCAAATAACAAACAAGACAACGAAATTCAACCTCCATTTATCCTAACTTTAGGAGTGAGCGAGAGTAAAAACAATAGGTAAGATTTATCAATAATTGAATGTTCCAATATTAACACAATTTTGACGAAATGCTCAAATTTTTTGAAGGATATAATGAGGTCGTCAATGTAAAGACTAATCACAAAATATGTAAGGTATTTGATTGAAGTCACGAATGAAAAAATGCAAAGATGGTGTTGGTCCCACCATTAGGCCAAAAAACAGAAACCCTCAACCAAAGGGGCAAGAAAGAGGAGTGGAAAAAAATCATGTATTTGACACATTCCCCCTTGTTACAAGAAACATGTCAAAAATTAAGAAGAAAGGTACACTAGAAAGAACACCTAGCTTAGAAGAACCCTGATTAGCAATAACAACTTGCTTCGAAATAGATGCAACATGCACTTGTTGTAACACCATTGACACCCTCTATCTCTAAAACACACACAAAACTGGAAGAGAAGGGCCTTCGAAGCCTTTTGTAGTTCATGCCATGTTAGTATAGATAAAAAGAATTGTTAGCTTGTTGATGTAAATACTCAAAGTTCTAAATGTCAAGAGGAAGAATCAAGTCTACAAGGTACCAATCTCGATAAAGTCCTTTTCCTTGAATCACCATCGTTGTGATCACCTTTAAAACAATGCAACATGTGAAACTAAGTCCATTCGATTGAAATCAACAATGACAACATCAACCAATGTGCAAATGTTATCAACCAAAAGCACAACGTTGACCTGTTGGTGTGAATATTGAAAAATAAAAGATGAAAGAATGTGGGTTTGCTCACATGTAACATGAAATTTTTTACAATCGTTATCCATGTCATGGTTCAAAGCTTATGGAAAAGCTTGTGTAAATCATGTGCTTAAAGGCTATTGAATGGGTGAAAAAAAAATGTGAATGATGATATGGTATTTAACTTTAATCATCACTCACATTGACAATTGGAACTTCAAAATATGTATTGTAATTGAACTTGTGCATTGGTCCACATTCTATCTACATTTTCTTGAATTCCTACAACAATTGGTTTAGATAGGGAAGAGACACCTATTATAAGAACCTCCTCCCTTATTCTCCATGAGCATGTTGGGTGAGATGGGTGACTCCAGGGAGTCCATCTATTTCGAATTAGAAAATAATGAACTAGACCCAAAACAATTTTATGAAACCAATGTTTTTTATAAGAAAAATTTAAATTTAGATTTCAAATTTGTGATGTAGCACATTAGTGATGGAAAATCCATAAATTTTTTTAAAGGCAAGTTTGGTTATAAATGAGATATTAAAATAAAAACATTTAATAATCCCTCTATGGTTGGCTCCCTAGTAGAACCTAATACTGAAAACTGATTATTATTATTATTATTATTATTATTATTATTTAACAATTAACAATTAAAAACCAATTTCATATCAACTTAAAATTAGGGTTTATATAGAGATAGAGTTCAACAACTAATAAAAATAAATACTCAACTTTAAAGTTTAGAGTTAATTTGTTAATTAAAAAAAAAAAACTTGCCTACTAAAAAAACCTGCCCTTGTTTTAAAGAGCATTTTCATAGTTTTGGTTTCGAGTCTAGATCTAGCAAAAGACTAGTTCCAATGTCCGATTCTTATGCCCATTCCAACAAAAAGATGTGAGCTTGGGTCCAGGTCACAAAAACCTGACCCTTGAACCCCTGGTTTTGACAGAATATTTTAATTTTAATTTTTAATTTTTAATTTTTTTTCTTTTTTTCATTCATTTTTTTCTGGTTAAATCTGGCCAGAAATATTTTCACAATATTGGCTATAAATATAAATACGTGTTTTTCTTCGTTTTTCTAGTCTTCAAATTTTCGAAATTTTTTTTCAACTTCAATCGCCAGATTTTTTAAATTGGGTTTTAGCATGTAGCCAAAAATGTGAAAGATGCTGAAAGTTTTTGTACTTTTGCACTCTGTTCTGTAGCCAAATTTAGCGAAGCTGTCTTATGAATATTGCCACTTTAGTTTTTTTTTTGGGCCCACCTACTTTTCAATCTGGCGATTTTTCTTAAATTTTGGTCGAATTATGGCTATTGAAAATAATATTTTTTTGATCTTTGCACGTTTAATTTTTAATATAGCCAGATTAATATAGCTTTCTGGCTATATATATAGCCAACCAAATAAGGCTCCTTTTGACATCATTTAAAAAAAAAAAAACCAAACCTTTCATTAGGACCGTCACATTCTCATCCCAATCAGTGTTTTTTTTAAGGAATTTTTTCATGTAGCCTAATTGGCGATCATCCATAGCCAGATGTAGAAAAAAATGCTGATCGCCCCTTGGAAGATTTAGCCAAATATGGCTATAAACCAGATTTGAAGGACACAAATTCAAAAATCAAGCTTCTATATTCATGGCTAAAGCACTGAAAACGAAGTATAGAAATATGACGATTTTTAGTCTTTTTTCCCCTCACTTTTGGCGATTGAAACCTTGCAAAATCACATCATTTTCGAATTTTTGGATTTTATTTTCGCTTTTTGGCGAAATTCCGACGCTTCCCGCCGCGCTTGCTTGCTTGCTTTCCTCCGTCCTTCCCCTTTCGCGAACTCGCGGAGGCGGAAAAGAGCGGACGAATTCTTCGCCGAATTTCGCGCGAGTCGAGGACTCGCTGAATTCGCTCAAGAAATTCGGAAACCACCCAAATTCGCGAAAAATTTCCACTACTGAACAACAACTTTGCAGCTGCTTGCAAAACCCAATTTCGAAGAAGAAGAAGAAGAATCGAAGAATCCAAAAAAGGAGGAGAAGAAGAAGCAGAAGAAGAAGGAGAAGTTCACACTAGTTGTAAGCTTTGGCGATGGCTTTGTTGTTGTTGTTGTTTTAGCTAGCTCATCCATCATCAAGGGGATAGATAGACTCTAGAGAGCTAGCTCTGTGGGTGGAGAGGTTCAATGCGGAAGCTCAAGTGCTGGATTTGGTCTTGAGATTCAGGGTTGAATCTGTAGGAAACCCAGTTGATTTCTCGCTTGTGGTTCGGGGGTGACTGCTGCTGCTGCTGCTGCCACCGGTTGTTTTTGAAGGATATGAAGGTGGAAGGTTTTTGAGGCTTGATTCTTCTGTCTCAAGCTTCTTCTTCTTCTTCTTCAGAGAGTTGCTTCGCTACAGTAGATTCGACCTCCTGTGCAGTGTTCAAGGCACAGTTTCCTCTGCATGATGGAGGCGACAGGGGTGATGGGAAGACGAGTGGGTCCAGGAAAGACTCTTGAGCTTTGTTCGAGCATCCAGTGCAGCAAACCCAGGTGCGCGAGATTGCAGGCTCCAGCTGCTGCCTCTGCTGCAGCAATTCCCAAATCGACCGCGCTCATAAATCCGGCCGTTTGCAAAGAGATTTCACTCTGCAACTTCTCCATGAAGAAGAAGAAGAAGAAGCAGCAGCTGCAGCAGAAGCAGAAAAAGAAGGACACTGGGGTGTGGACTGGACTCGGCTGGGGCAAGGGAGCAGCTGCTGAAGGGAGGAGATGGAGGAGGAGGATTCAAGCGCCTCGGAGTAAGTCTATTCTTTGCAGCTCGTCGGTCTCGGTTGCAGAGCTGAGTGGAGAAGACGGCGACAACATAGCTAACGTGATGTTCGAGCCAATGTTCGAGGCGAATCCGTCTGACATTTCCATCAAGAGAACGTCAAAGATCACAGTAGTGGGAGTTGGAAACGTGGGAATGGCATGCGCGCAAACGATTCTAACACAGGATCTGACAGACGAGCTCGCACTGGTAGACATTCTACCGGACAAGCTCCGCGGCGAGATGCTGGACCTACAACATGCGGCAGCGTTTCTGCCGAGAGCCAAGATAGTTGCGCACACGGATTACGCCATCACAGCCGAATCCGACATCTGCATCGTTACCGCGGGTGCACGACAAAGAGAAGGCGAGTCTCGCTTGACACTCGTGGAACGCAACGTTTCTTTCTTCAAGCAGATCATTCCGCAGCTCGCCAAGTACAGTCCCAACGCCATTCTGTTGATCATTTCCAACCCCGTCGATGCTTTGACTTACGTCTCGCGGCGGCTCTCAGGATTTCCGACGAATCGCGTGATTGGGTCTGGTACCAATCTGGATTCTTCCAGATTCCGTTGGATCCTGGCGGATCGTCTCGAAGTGAATGCGCAGAATGTTCACGGCTACATTGTGGGTGAACATGGGGATAGCTCTGTTCCTCTCTGGTCTAGTGTCAATGTCGCTGGTGTCCCCTTGCTGCAATTGCTGCAAAACAAGGGCATTCATTATGGCAAGCACACTCAGGAGCAGATTCACAGGTACCCAATGCACTTTGTTGTTTCCTCCTTGTTCTTGTTCTTGTTCTTCTCATCTCAATCAACATCATCATGGATTTCTTCTTCTCATCACTTCAAGAAAAAACATCAAGGGTTTCTTCTTCTTTTGCTTCTCTCACCTCCCAATGACATCATGGCTTTCTTGTTCTTCTTATTCTTACTTTGGAAAACATCAAGGGTTTCTTCTCAATATCCAGGGTTTCTTCTTCTTCTACTTCTTTGGGTTCCTTCTTGACATTGAGGGTTTTGTCTTCTTCTTCTTCTTCTTCTTCTCACCTCCAATTCGTCTCATTTTCAATACCTAAACATTATGGGTTTGTTCCTTAAGTCTATAAGCATAGTGGGTTGCTCCTAAAGTCTATAAACAGCATGGGTTTCTTTTTTCTTCTCACCTCCAATGACATTATGGCTTTCTTTTTCTCTCTTTCCATAAACATCATGGGTTTTCTTCTTCATACCTCCAATGACATCATGGGTTTCTTCTTTTTCTCACTTCAATGGCATTATGACTTTCTTCTTCTCACTTTCAATAAACATCCTGGGTTTTGTCTTCTCACTTCTACAGACATCATGGGTTTCTTCTCCTTCTCACCTCAATATATGTTTCATTTGTATGCAACTGCCTTTTTCCAATTGAAATGAAAAACTGAAATTTCAATTTGTGGGGGATCCATGTATGAAGAGTTCTGGATTCACATATGTTATTCCTCCAATGTTTTGCATCATGATTGCTTTCATTGGGAAGATATTGCATAATTTACAAGTTTAATTCTTGCTCATGTGTTGTTGTTGCTTTTGTTGCCTGAACTTGGGCTATCTAGGATGGTTGTGGACGGTGCTTATGAGGTGATAAAATTGAAGGGCTATACGTCATGGGCAATTGGGTACTCAGTAGCAAGCTTAGTAAAGAGCTTGTTACGCGATCAACGGCGTATCCATCCAGTATCAGTATGTGCCAAGGGGTTCTATGGAATAGAAGATGAAGTCTACTTGAGTCTTCCGGCAGAGCTAGGCCGTTCTGGTATAATTGGCATCCTCAACATTCCTCTCAGTAATGAAGAAACCCAAAGACTTCAACAATCAGCAAATGCACTTGCTCAAATCCAAAGGAAACTGGACATCTGAAAATTTGTGTTTGGATGAGCATCTTGCCACTTCTAAGTGGTGACCAAATCTTTGCCAGAAGAACCCAACTGTTGTTTCCATATGGGCAAATAGCAAATGTCAAGTAAAACCTTCATTCTCTACCCGATTCTTCTTCATATTGTATCAAGCAAAAATTGCATTGCAGTAGTGACAATAGCATCATAGATGAAGTTTACTTGGTTTTTTGGGGAGTGGAAAATCAGAATTTTTGCATATTGTCTCAACCTACTTGGTCATGGTGAGCACTTATCCAAAAAGCATAAGAGCTTCCTAAAGTGTTAATTAAACTCATAATTAAATTGTCTTGATGTACAATTGCATGTCTCTTTTGAGCACTGCTAACAAACATCATTACCGAGATTTCTTCCTGTTGCTTCTGGAAATAAACGCTGCTATCTGGAAATGCAAGAT